>MHCFR04200__coassemble_624_pt1 | contig 19586 bp, 13 predicted proteins | sample MHCFR04200__metabat2_high_PE_003 | metagenome-assembled genome bin MHCFR04200
TCCCGTGTTGGCCGGAATCTCCGGCTCCAAGAGTACAATGTTCAGCATTTCCTCCAGTGCCCTTCTTTCCACTGGATATTTTAGGGCAAAAAATCGTGAATTGCAACTAGTTTTTCCGAGTTTATGCAATTTATCGCATATTTCCAATGGAGTGGGGGAATTTCACGAAAGATTTTGTGACAATTACCGAAAAATCGTTCCGAACTGTCGGGGATTTTTCGGCTTCTTCCGGGATTTTTCTGGGGAAAATGAAGGGTTCAGCCCAGTTTTTCCCTGCTTGTGAGCGCATCGAGGAGTCCCTGGGAAAACGCCGCGATTCTGGCGCCGACGCCGCTGGCGCGCATGGCGTCGCCGGGGTCGTGAGCGGTCTCCAGCAGCATGGCCCGGGGTGGGAGAATCAGCCCCCGGTTGAGGCACATGGCCCCCAGCAGCTGCCGGGCCACCAGGTCGCCGCCGGAGTAGCCTGAGGCCACCACGCCGGCCACGTACTTCTGCCCCAGGTCCTCCTTGACCACCAGATTGGTCATGCGGTTGATGAGCGCCACCAGGTTGGCGCCCAGGGCGTCGTTGTAGTTGGGGCAGAGGAAGAGCAAGAGGTCACTCTGGAGAATGGCTGGGAAGACGGCTTCGGAGAGGGCGCCGCCATAGAAGCAGGTGCTGTTCTGGGCGAAGTGCAGGCACTGGTGGTAGCCGCAGCCCCGGCAGTCCTGGACGGTGCCGTTCAGCAGGCCGATCTCTTCCACCTGGCAGTGGGCTGAGAGCCGCTCCAGAATGGCCCGGCCCAGGGCCAGGGTGTTGGAGCGCTGCTGCTCCGAGGCGTGGAGCATCAGCACCCGGGGGTGGGAGAACCGGGGCGGGGCAAAGGAGGCCAGCCGTGCGATCAGCTCGCCTACCCGCCGGGCATAGGTCTCCTCCCGGGTGAGGCCCCAGTTGGCGGCCTGGATGTGCTGGTTGTAGAGGGAGCCGGTGGCCTCCACCAGGGGTCGGCCCGGCAGATATGCCCCGGCCATGGAGCAGGCCAGGGCCAGGGCTTGGGCGGCGGACTTGGTGTAGAGTTCCCCGGTGCCGTCGGCCACCAGGCAGACGGTGGAGCCGGCGAGGGCGTCCGGCGCGGCGCGCAGCCGCCGCAGCAGGGCGTAATAAGCGGGGGCGGCCCCGGCATCGTCCAGGGCGATGGCGATGAGCAGCCGCTGTCCGGCCAGCGGCGCCTCCGGGGAGAGGCGCGGCAGCTGGTGGGGCGCCAAAACAGCCTCCAGCCGGGGGCTGCTGCCCAGCAGCACAAGACGGGGCGTCATCTCAGCGGACCTCCTGCAGGGCGCGATAGGCCGCCTCCAGCCGCTCCAGCAGGTCAGGGTGGAGCGGCTCCCGCTGGGTCTGGAGGCCCAGGGGCGTGAATCGGCTGCGGCAGCCGAAGTAGGCGCTGCCCAGCGGCACCGCGCCGTAGTGATATTGGCCGCGGAGCAGCTGGAGGATGCTGACGGCGGCGGAGCTGAGAGCCGGGGCGATGTAGGGCTTGAAGCCCAGCTCCCGCACCCGGAGGTTGGCCTCCTTGGCCAGGGTGGTCAGCCGCTGGGAGAGGGCCTCGTCGTAGCCCTCGTCGGGGTCGTTGGCCACCACCAGGCCCTCGCCGTGGGGGCCGTAGGCCCGGAGGCGCGAGAGGTCGAGGCCCATATCCTCGGCGTAATAGAGCGCCCGGGCGGCCATGACGCCCAGGCCGAAGCCCTGAATCTGCTCCGGCAGCAGGCCCTGCCAGTCGTAGTGGCCGGCCTCGCCCCGGTTGCTCTCCAGGTATACGGCCCGGGCCAGCAGGTCCACCGGGTCGGAGATCTCACAGAACAGACCCTGGAACCGGGCCGCTCTGGCCCGACGGGCGTAGGAGGCGATGAGGCGGCTGTTGGCCTCGTACTGGGCCATGCGCACATCCCCCTGCTCCTGGCCCACCGGCGGCACGCCCTTGGAGGCGGTAAAGAGGAAGAGGTCGCAGTCGAAGAGCTGGTCCTCCCGGCACAGCCGGATGGTGGGCTGGGCCGCGCCGGGCTCCAGGGGCAGGACCTGGCTCAGCTCCAGCAGGTAGCGGCGGCAGAGATTTTCGTTGTAGTCGAAGATCTGAATGGATTCGATCTCCCGGCCCAGGAGCTTCAGGGCCGTCAGCACCGTGCCGCCCACGTCTCCCAGTCCCACCAGGGTCAGCCGCAGCCGGGTCGGCCGGGGGGCGAACCAGGTCTCGGCGAACTCGTAGCCCCGGGGGAAGGCGGTGTTGAGGACGGCGGCGCCGTGGCCCTTCACAAAGTCCTGGAGGTCCTGGGGGGCGTCCGCCGGGGTGGGCTGAGGCAGCAGCGCGGCGGGGCCTTCCGGCTCCGTCAGCTGTCCCAGGTCGTCGATGGCCCAGAAGCCCCGGCTGTAGAGGGGGTCGCGGCGGATGAGGATCACCAGCGGCGCCGACGGGTGGCGCACCGGGACCGCCCCGGCGGGAAAGGCCCCGCCCAGCGATACGTAACAGATGCCGTGTTTTTTTCGATATTCCATGGATTCTCCTTTCTCGCCGAAGCGGCGGACGGGCCCGTCACGCCAGCAGCGCCAGCAGCTCCTCCTGAGACATCTGGAGGATGCCGCCCTCTGAATCGCCGGCGATGGTGTCCATCAGTTGGGCTTTTTTCGCCTGCAGCTCGAGGATGCGCTCCTCGATGGTATCCTGGGTGATGAGCTTGTAGACCTGCACGGAGGCGCGCTGGCCGATTCGGTGGGTGCGGTCCGTCGCCTGATCCTGGGCGGCCAGATTCCACCAGGGGTCGTAATGGATCACCACGTCGGCCGCCGTCAGGTTGAGGCCGGTGCCGCCGGCCTTCAGGGAGATGAGAAAGACCGAGGCCGCTCCGGCGTTGAAGGCCTTGACCAGTCGGCTGCGCTGCTCCTTGGAGGTGGCGCCCTCGAGGGTGAAGCTAGAAATGCCCAGGGCGTCCAGCCGCGGGCGGATCAGGTCCAGCATCGAGGTGAACTGGGAAAACAGCAGCACCTGGTGGCCGTTTTCCACCATGCCGGCGCACAGCTCCAGCGCGGCCTCCAGCTTGCTGCTGGGGCCCTGGTAGTTCGCAAAGCACAGCCCCGGCGCGCAGCAGATTTGCCGCAGCTGTGTCAGAGCCGCCAGCACGGCCAGCTTGCTCCGGCCCTCGCCCGCAAAGGACTGGAGGACCTGGAGCGCCGCGGCGTGATAGACCCGGCGCTCCTCCTCCGAGAGGGGAATCCGCCGCACGTATTCCACCTTGGGCGGCAGCTCCCTGAGGACGTCCCGCTTCAGCCGCCGCAGCAGAAAGGGCTGCACCAGCCGCCTCAGCTGGGCGGCGGCCTCCGGGTCCCGGCTCTTGACCACGGGCTTTTCCAGCTTTTCCACAAAGCGCTGGTGAGAAAAGAGGTAGCCGGGCATCAGGAAGTCGAAGAGGTTCCAGAGCTCGCTGAGGCGGTTTTCGATGGGCGTGCCGGTGAGGACGAACCGCTGGCGGCAGTCGATTTGCTTGACGGCCTTGGAGATCAGCGTAGACTGATTTTTGATGTGCTGCGCCTCGTCAAGAATGCAGCAGTAGAAGCGCTTTTCCCGGTACTGCGCCAGGTCCTGGCGCAAAAGCTCGTAGGATGTCACCCAGACGTCGTCGGGCGTCTGGGCGGCGAGCAGCGTCCTGCGCGCGGCGGCGGGCCCCAGAATCAGGCGGACCCGCAGTGCCGGCGCGAATTTCTCCAGCTCGTCCTTCCAGTTGAGGACCAGGGAGGCCGGGCAGACCACCAGGCTGGGCAGGTCCGACGTCACCGTGGCCAGGAAGGCGATGACCTGCGCCGTCTTGCCCAGGCCCATCTCGTCGGCCAGGATGCCGCCGAAGCCGCAGCTCTCCAGCGTCTTCAGCCAGCGGAAGCCGGTCTTCTGATAGGGCCGCAGCACCGGCTCCAGGTGGTCCGGCAGCGCGAAGTCGCTCTCGGCGACGGACTTGAAGCTGTGCACCATGGCGCGGAACTGCTGGTCCCGCCGGACGTCGATGCCCTCCTCCGCCGCCAGCAGGCTGTCGAGGTACGGGCCGCGGAAGGCCGGCAGCTCCACGGCGCCCTGGGCCAGCGCCTGGGGCGTGAGCTGGAGCGTATGGGCCAGCTCGGCCAGCTTCTCCGGCGCCGAGCCGTCCAGCGGCAGGAACCGCCCGTCGGCCAGCCGGTGGTAGCGCCGCTTTTTTAAGAGGCTCTGGTAGAGGGCCTCCAGCTCCTCCGGCGGGAAGCCGCCGGTGTCCAGGTCCAGCCGCAGCAGCCCCTCGGAGACCGAGATGCCCACATGGGCCGGCGACGGCTGGAGCCGCCGGGCCCGGAGCCGCTCGGAGAGATATACCTCGCCCCGGCGCTGGAACTCCGCCAGCGCTCCGGTGAGGAAGGCGAAGGCCGCGTCGAAGTCGGAGAGCCGGAAGGCGCCGGTGTCGTCCCGGCGAAAGTACTGCGCCGCCAGGCTGCCCGCCGTCTGCTCGGCGCGGAGATTGCGCTTGATGGAGGCAGGGACCTCGTCGTCCAGCGGGACCTCCGTTTCGCCGTAGCGCAGCGCCACGGACATGCGCAGCGTGTCGCCCTCCAGGTCCAGGTAGAACACCATGGTGCAGGGGTCCGGCAGGTACGTCTGGAGCAGCCCGTCCGGGTCGCGGACTTCCACCAGCGCCTCCAGCTCCGGCAGCACACAGCTGCAGAAGACCGGCAGATCGGCGTAGGAGATGCGGTGGGCCGCTGCGCTGCCGCGCAGCAGCGGCTGCAGGCGGGCGCAGAAGGCGGCGTCGCAGCGCAGCAGCGTCTGCGCGTTCAGCGCGTAGCAGTGCCAGGCGTTGCCGAAGAGCGTCCAGCCCTCCGCGAGGGACAGCCGCAGCGCCGCGGCGCTCGGCTGCTTTTGCAGCGACAGCACCACCGGCGGGTTCCCGTCGGCCAGCGCGATGGGGTCTGTCTCGCCCGCCACGGCCAGCGGCTGCTCCCGCAGCAGATCAAACCACCGGTCAAAGGCGCTGCCGAGCAGGCGAATCCGGTTCTTTTGCCCCTGGGGCCACAGCAGGGAATCCGTCCCCGGGTCGAGCAGCGCGGCAAAGGTGTCCGGCGCGCGGTAGGCGGGGAACTGGTCGAGGAGCAGCGCGATCAGCGCCTGAGAAGGGAGGTCGAACTGCTCCGGCGTGTGGCAGAAGGAGAGGCCCTTGCCGTAGGAGAAGGTCTCTCCGCGGGCCACCCGGCCCGCAAAGGCCCTGATGTCCCGCACGTTGTAGAGCTTGTCCGCGCCGACGCGCAGGGAAAAGGTGGGATAGTCCCGGGAGGCGGGCCGATGGAGCTGCACCGCCAGGCGGATTTGGCCCTGCTGCGGCGCGGCTCTGTCCGCATAGGTGCGGAGCATCTGCTTTACGAAGAAATCGCTGTCCGACTGCGTCCGCCGCCGGCTTTTGCGAAAATACGCCAGCATGGCGGCGGCTGCGTGCTTGCAGGAGTGGGTGTCCCGGTAGCGGGGACACGTGCAGGAAAAGGCGGCCTGCTCCCCGGCGCAGTGGATTTCCACATGGTACGCCCTGGTTCCCTGCACCACGCATTGGACGGTCTCATAGTCTGCGGGGCCCTCGATCTGCAGGTCCTGCACGGCGCCCTGGCAGAAATATAGCACGCCGCGCTCCCAGTCCCGGGGCGGGAACAGGTACTGTAAATCTGCTTCAGTCCAAGCCATAGATACCTCCAAACAGGCTGCCGCGTTATTCCGTATCGGTGCGCATTAAAAGGGCCAGGTCGTCGCCTACGTAGGATGAGGCGGGGACGCTCAGGTCATACTGCATCCACGAGCCCTTGTCGGGCAGCCGCGGGCTGTAGACGGCCTCCCCCAGCCGCTTGAGGGTCAGGGGTACGCCGCAGTTTTTCTGGTGCTGCTGCTCCAGCGTCAGCAAAATGGAGCGGGTGTTCTCCAGCGCCGTTTTGGAGAGGCGGCGGATGCCGGCGGGAGGCGCGTCGTAGATGTACTTGGGATAGTAGTACGGCAGCATCATGTTGATGGAGGGCAGCAGCTGCTCGGTCTTGCCGCCGCCCAGTACGCTGTCGCCCCCCAGGAAGGGGGACAGGCCGCTCTCCGTGAACCAGTAGTGGAGGTTGGGAATGAAGTATTCGCAGTCCACCCGGCGGCCCTGGAGCGTCATCAGGTCCTGGCCCCGGCCGGACATGATGCCCACCAGGATGCAGCGGATGTCCATACCGGCCTCCTTGAACAGGGGGTCCAGGTTGTCCATCCGGTAGCCCTTGTGCAAAAGATCGTCCACCAGCAGCACCGGACGGCGGAAGGACTTGATGGTGCGAATCTGGTTGCGCAGGGTGCTGTAGCCGGGGTATTCCTCCACAGTGAAGGAGGCGATGTCCCGGTCATAGACCTTTTCCACGTGGAGCGTCTTGGTGACGGTGTTGGGGACGATGGCGTCGGAGAGGATCTTGCCGTAGGGCACGCACATGAGACTGCCCAGCCGCCGCACGCCCTTGGGCACGTCCAGCACCTTGTTGTGCTGCTGCACCTTATATAAAAGGGCCTGGTTGAGCGTCTCGGCGTCAAAGGTCAGCACCAGGGCGCCGGGGAACAGCCCCGTCAGCGCCCGGCGCAGGCGCGGGCGGCTCTCCTCCACGGCCTGGCGCACCACGGGGTCGTCCCGGTGGGGCGGCTTGATGGAGAGGAACATATCCTGAATCAGCACCATGGGGTCGCGCATATCCACGTAGTAGAGGTCCTTGCCACCGGGGATGGGGGCGAAGCCCAGCTGCTCCAGGGCGGAGAGCAGCGCCGGTCTGGGCGTGCGCAGGCGGCAGAGGGCGTAGGTGTTGTCTTCGGTGAGGCTGCGGGCCAGCAGCTCGTTGACCACGCTGCGGCAGACCTCGTCGCTGTCGCCGCCCTCGCAGTGGACGGCGTCCAGCACCAGAATCCGGCCCGAGGTGTGGCGCCGGACGAAGGAGGCCGTCTCAATATCCTCCACCACCGGGTACAGCTCCGAGGGGCCGGCGGTGTGGCCGCAGGCCCAGCCCAACAGCCGGTCGTCCTGGCGGGTGTAGAGGCCCACGGCCTTGGGGTCGCGGCCGGTGAGACAGTAGCGCAGCTCCGCCGGCATCGTGGCGGCGGAATAGCGCCGGTAGTAGAAGTCCTGGGGCTTTAATACCTGCTTGAACTGCGGGGTACGGAGGTAGAGGCCGTACTCATAGATGTAGGCCTGGGCCACCGGGTCCACCAGCATGGAGATGTCCATGTCCTTGTCCACATACTCCCGAATCCGGGTGGAGGAGACGGTCTCGTAGTAAGACGGCAGCGACAGCTCCAGGAGCTTGCCGTGGAGCAGGTGGGAGAGTGGCTCACCGGCTTCGTCGGCCTCCCGGCGGAAGAGAATGTGGTTATAGTAGGCAGCCGAGCCGGGGGCGTCGGACTGATAGGCCGAGGCATAGCGAATGACGTCGCTGCCGGCCACCAAGTAGAGCTCCCGGTCTGGGAACAGGTCCTTGAGGGTCTTCAGGTCCTCCGGCGAGGCGATGTTCACCGGGATGTCGTCGGGGAAGAGGTAGACGTGCCACAGCCCCGCCACCGACATGCTGACGATTCGCCGCCGCCGCAGCCGCGCCAGCGTGCGCTTGCTCCAGGAAAACTCGTCGATGGCCAGATACACCTCGAAGCCCCGGGCGCGGATTTCCTCCACAATGCGCTTGTGACCGGCGGAGAAGGGGTCGAAGGTGCCGGGGAAGAAGGCCACCGGCTCCGGCGGCACGTCGGGGAACGGCCCCAGCTCCACCTCGCAGGCCACCAGGAAGCGGTAGAGGTGGTTGAGCATGGCGGCTCGGTTGAAGAAGGTCAGGCGGCTTTTCCGCTTTTCCATCAGCAGACACAGGAGCTTTTTCTGCAGCCGCAGGAAGTAGTCTCGCCGCACCTCCAGCGGAATGGCCTCGCTGGTGAGGACGTCCCGGCAGAGGGCCGTGAGGGTGGTCTGGTGGATGGAGTTCTTGTAGTGGGCGATGCCGGTGGTCAGCAGGCCCAGGGCCCGGTCCGCCGTGGCGGGGTCGTCCCGGAGGATGGTGAGGATGGCGCCCAGGGTGTACCCGGCGGCCCGGGCGGAGCGCTCCACGCCGGAGCGGATCATGTCCTCCAGGAAGCCCATGCCCTCTTCAAATTCCTTCTCCGGCAGCGTGCAGAGCAGCCGCCCCAGGAAGGGCGGGATAAACCGGGAGACCTGGTCCCGGCCATTTTCCAGCTCCCGGAGGAGGTCCACGGCGATCTCGTTGCGCTGGTCCACCGTCAGGTGCGGCGCGATGCGCAGCAGGCCCTTGCCGGCGTACTCCCGCACCGGCAGATGCTCACTGACGGAGAGCAGGTTGGAAAGGTGCATGGCCGTGTGGAAGGCGCTGGCGGGATGGTGGACGGCGTCGTCGCACAGGGCGTCCACGTGGACCAGCTTGACCATCCAGTGAACGGCATTTTTCAGGTTGCTGAGGTAGAGGCTGGCCGGGTCCACCGGGGGATGGGCCGTGACCCGGGGGTCCAGCCGGTGGAGAATGTGCCCCGCCAGATAGGCCACGGCGAACTCTCCGTCGGTCTGGGCCTCCTGCAGCAGCGTCTCCAGCGGCGCGGGCAGGGGCGCTTCCACCAGCGGCAGCAGGTGGAGCAGGGCCGCCAGGGCCGCCAGGCGGTGGTGGACCGGGCCGCGGCCCAGGGCCAGCAGCGGCTCGGCCAGGGCGCTTAAGTCCGCGGGTGTCAGGGCGGAGCAGGGGACGTGGCTCAGGGCGTCGGCCAGGATGAAGCGCTCCTCCCCCTGGGTCTCGCACAGCAGCCGCAGCAGCGGCTCAGCCAGGGCCGGCGCTTCGGTGGGGTTGCAGCTTTCAAAGAGGCTCTCGGTGATGGCCTTGAGGGAGTTGGAGATCCGCTGGGCGTGGCCCGCGGTGATGCGCCGGTCGGGCCGCAGGCACTGGAGGAGATAGCTCTCCCAGACCTCGGCGGACTTGTCCAAAATGGCCATCATCGTCGGAGCCAGGGCGGACTTGGGCGCTGCCTGGGGCAGCTCCTTGCGGTAGCTGGGGCCGGAGTTGGCCAGAATCTGGCCCATCAGCCGCCCGGCCCGGCGGCGGACGTCGCCCTCGTGGTGCATCAGAAGCTCGTAGAGGAACTTCAGCGTCTTCTGCTTGCCGGCCCGGGTCATATAGGTGCTGTACTCGTCCAGCAGCCGGAGATACGTCCGCACCGAGGCGGTGGTGCGCTCGCCCCGAGCCTGCTCCAGCAGCCGGTCGAAGGACTGCTCGGCGGTGATGGTGTGCATCAGGCGGACGTTGCTCTCAAAGGTCATCCGGGCCAGCCCGGCCCGGGCCTCGGCAGCGGTCAGAAGGGCAGCGTCCTTGATGTCCTTGGGGCCGAGGGCGGCGTCTTCCAAATTGACGCCGACGCCGTTGTCCTTCATAAAGGCCTCGAAATCCCGGAGCTTGCAGTAGACGGTCTGATACCGCCGCTGTTTCTGGGGCGTCATGTCGGCCAGCTTGGAGAAGATCATGTCCCGGCTCTCTTCCAGAGAGTAGATGCCCATGATTTCCCTGCCGTTTTCCCGGTGGCCCCGGACGCGGAAGTCGGCGTAGATCAAAAGGAGGGACTCCATCGGGAGGTTCTCAAACTCCAAATCCCAGGTGGAGTGGTTGGCGGCCACGTGGCCGATCTCCTCCAGCCCAGCGCCCTCCAGCCAGGTCCAGGTGTAGTAGTAGTGGAGGTAGGCGGTCCGCTTCAGGTCGGAGCCTCGGCAGCCGAATTTGCCCACGTCGTGGCTGAGGCAGGCGGCGGACACCAGCGGCAGATCCACCGGCAGGCCCGCCTTCCGGGCCAGGATGGCGGCGTGGAGCGCCACGTTGTGGACGCCGATGATGTGGGAGGCGGTGTCAAAGGGCATGGCCTCCCGCCCGATACGCAAGAGCGCCATCAGGTGCATCTTGCGGATCAAAAGCTGAAACTGCCCGTATTCCGCCGCCACCCGGCTTTCGGCCACGGCGTCCTCCGGCACCGGCAGCAGGTCGGTCAGCGGGTCGAAGGGATAATCCTCGTGGTCCAGCGCCCAGGTGAGGGCGGGGAGGTAGACCTGCTCGGCGGCTTCGACCAGTGCCGGGTCGTACTGCGCCTCGGGGTCGGGGTAGAGCTGGGCGCAGAGGTATTGGTAACACCAGGGGAGAAAGCCCTCCTCCGGCTCCGGCGGCAGCAGCGGCTGACAGGCCGCCAGGACGCCGCGGCAGAGCATATCCCGCGGCCCGGCCAGCACATTGGTCAGCAGCGGCTTGAGACGTTCTTCCATAGTAGGCCCCTCCCGGTTTCGCCCAAGGGCGTAGAGATAGTTTGATTATACCGTCTTTCCCCGGAAATAACAAGAAAGACGGCCGACACGGGAGAAATTTTTGCCTGTGTTGTAAACCGCGGCGGTGCGAAACCCGTCTACAAAATAAAGGAAATTTCCCGTGATCCGATGAGACGCAGCTGAAGAGAAAGGAGAATCGCGATGAAACGACGTTTACCTGCCCGACTTTCGCTCCTGGCCGCGCTGCTCCTGGCGCTGGCGGTGTGCGCCGGCGCCGCCGCGCCCGAGGTGTCCGGGCCGTTTTCCGATGTGCCGGCGGACGCCTGGTACGCCGACGCCGTCGCGGAGGCCTGCGCCCTGGGCCTGATGCGCGGTACCTCCCGGGACACCTTCTCCCCCGACCAGCTGGTCACGCCGGTGGAGGCGGCGACCGTCCTGTACCGCCTGGCCGGCAGCCCCGGCGATGCGCCGCCTGCCCCGGGGGTCCTCCAGGACGCCTGGTATGCCCCGGCGCTCAATTGGTACGAGACTCAGGACATCTTCCATGGGATGACCGGCGGCCTGCTGGGCGGCGTGCCCCTGGACCGGGAATACGCCGCGTCCATGTTCTGCCGCTACGCCGGGTGCAACGGCCTGTCGGAGCGGGCTGACCTGGCCTTTGAAACCGTCTGGGAAGCGGTGCTGCGGGACGATGCCGCCGACTGGGACCTCAATCTGTGCCTGTACCACGTCAAGTGGTGCGTCACCATGGGGATTTTGCGCGGGGACGGCCACGACTTCTACCGCCTGGGCAGCCCCATCACCCGGGCGGAGCTGGCGGTGATGGCGGTGCGGATGGCGGACATCCTGGAGGAATACGGAATATCCCCATGGTACCGACTGGTGACACTGAAAATCGAATGAGGGAGGGGGCTGTATGAAGCACATCTCCTGCAGGCTGCCCCATCCCGGACGTGGACGGCTGAATGCCGTGCCCCTTGACGCATCTCAAAACCGGGCCCGTCGCGGAATGTTTCGATTCTGCGGCGGGCCCTTTTGCCGCCCTGGCCCGGCGGGTTCCGACTGGTGCGGCCCAGGAGCAGGTGTGTTACCTGCACCGACTTGCGTCGCCGCCGTAGATAACGCGCATCGCGCGTCCGCAAACCCGTGATTCCCCCGCGCTTACGGCACACGTATCCCCTATGCGGGCGGTACAAAAAAGGCTCCCCTGTGTAAGGGGCCCGCAAGGGAGCGCCGCCAGCGGCGGAAGAAGCGACCGCAGCGGTTGGGCAGCCGCTTGCCTTGGCGGACCGCAACGCGGGCCGGGAAGGCTTAGCGGCAACCCGGAGCTGTCAGCCGCAGGCTGACTGAGGGGTTGTCAACCTGCAGGAGTCTCAAGTTCTGATCCCCTCCGGCGCTTCGCGCCACCTCCCCTTGTTCACCAAGGGGAGGCGATCCCCGCCGCTGCGCGGTTCGGACCGATGAAGGCATCGGCCCCTAAGAAACGCACAGAGCCCCGCGTCCCCCCGTAGGGGCGGCCTATATGGCCGCCCGTGCCGTACCCCCGATTCGCTGCAGGCTACCGCCGAACGCACGCGCCGTAGATAACGCGCATCGCGCGCCCGCTGGGCGGCGTGTCCCCCGCGCCTGCGGCAAATGCACCATGCCCGCACCTGCCGCAGCTCCGGCATCGCGTGTGCCGGAGCTGCGGCAAATCGAACGCGGCCTGCCCTTGACAAAATGCGTCTAATATGTTAGACTTTTATAGAGTCTAATGCAGTAGACAAAAGGAGGGGTGAAAATGGAACGCCAAGTGATTTCTCAGAGCGAGTATCGCTTCTGTCAGCTGCTCTGGCGGGCGGGACCCATGCCCCGGACCCAGCTGCTGGCCCTTGCGGGCGAGGAGCTGGGCTGGAGCCGCGCAGCGGCCCGGTCGGTCCTGCGGGCGCTGGAGAAACAGGGCGTCGTGGAGCGGACCGGGGAAAGCGTCAGAGCGCGGGCAGAGCCGTGGGCGGTGGAACCGGCGTCCGCACCGCGGAGGTGCGGCGGCCTCCCGCCGATCTGCCCGCTGGCGTTCGGAGAAGCGGGGGTCAAGCGTCGAATTCAAACCATCCTGCACTATCGAAAGCCGGCCTTCTGGCTGGTGCTGGCGGCGGTGGCGGTGATTTTGGCGGCGGCGGTCTGCTTCCTCACGGTCCCGGCGCAGGAAGAGACGCAGCTGATGGAATTTCGGGGGATTCCCTGGAATTCCACGCCGGAGGAGGTCTTTGACCAGCTGGGAATCCCGGCGGATTCCGTCGCCTGGAAAGAGGATTCGGGGACGCTGCTTCCCCGCACCCGCACGGCCACCGTGGCGGACTGGGAGGTCTTTGGCGAGACGGCGCAGGGGGTGCGGTTCTATTTCAGCAGCTATGACGCCGACGGCGACGGGTTCGGCCTGGTTCAGGTGACGGTTTTCTACGCGTCCGACGCCGACCAGGCGGCCATCCTTTCGGCGCTGCGCCAGGCGTACGGCGCGGAGCCGGAGACCTACCCCGCCCTGGGTTATATGACCTTTGACCTGACGATGAGGACCCAGGAGCCCGGCGTCATACACTGGGTCTCCGAGACGACCCGGGGGGACCTCCTGACGGAAGAGGGCCGGGAGAACTACCGGACGGAGCAGACCTCGCAGCTGTCGGAGCCGCTGACCGACGCGCAATTTGAAAATCTGCTGGCCGCCCCGGCGGGCAGCGTTGTGTGGCGCGAAAATCTCTATGCGGACGAATGGATTGCCGAGGCCATGCCCGAGCTGCCAGCGGTACCCTGTGTGCAGATCGAAGGCGGCTTCGTCTCCTACGCGCAGCAGCGCTGCAGCGCGGCGCCGTAGCCGCCGCGCCGCATGGATTTGGAAAGGAGAGGTGGTCATGGAGACCCCCAAGATTTTTGAAAGCGAATACCGCTTCTGCCTGATCCTCTGGCGGGAGGAGCCCATCAACAGCACAAAGCTGGCCAGGATTTGCAAGGAGGAGCTGGGGTGGAGCCGCACCACCACCTACACGGTCATCAAGCGCCTGAGCGACCGGGGCGTCGTGAAAAATGAAAACGCCACCGTGACGGCGCTGGTGAGCAAGGAGGCGGTGCAGGTGGCGCAGATGGACGAGCTGATGGAGAAAACCTTTGAGGGCTCTCTGCCGGCCTTCCTGGCGGCCTTTGCCCGGCGGCAGTCCCTCACCGAGGCCGAGGTGGAGGAAATTCGGCGGATCATCGAGAAGTAGGGGGGAGAACGTGGAAGCGATCTTTTTGCAGGCGGTCAATCTGGCGCTGTCCGCCGGGTGGCTGGTGCTGGCGGTGCTGGTGCTGCGGCTGGCGCTGCGGCGCGCGCCCCGCTGGATGCTCTGCGCCCTGTGGGGGCTGGTGGCGCTGCGGCTGCTCTGCCCGGTGTCCATCGAGAGCAGGCTGAGCCTGGTGCCCAGCGCCGAGACCCTGCCGGCGGAGATTCTCACCACCGCCGCCCCGGAGATCCACTCCGGCGTGACGGCGATTGACCAGGTGGTCAACCCGGTTCTCACCCAGACCATGGCCCCGGCCCCCGGCGACAGCGCCAACCCCGCCCAGCTTCTTTCGGCGGCGCTGGCCTGGGTGTGGGCGGCAGGCATGGCGGCCATGCTGCTCTACGCGCTGGGAAGTACCCTGCTGCTGCGCCGCCGGGTGGCCACGGCGACGCGCTGTGCCCCGGGCGTCAAGCAGAGCGAAGCCGTCGCCACGCCCTTTGTCCTGGGCGTGATTCGCCCCACCATCTATCTGCCCTACCGGCTGGAGGAAGCCGACCTGCCCCATGTGCTGGCCCACGAGCGGGCGCATATTCGCCGCCGCGACGGGGCGTGGAAGCTCCTGGGCTTTCTGCTCCTGTCGGTCTACTGGTTTCATCCCCTGCTGTGGGCGGCGTACCTGCTCTTCTGCCGCGACATCGAGGCCGCCTGCGACGAGGCGGTCATCCGGGACCTGCCGGAGGCGGAGCGGCGGGCCTATGCCGCCGCGCTGCTGCGGTGCAGCACCGGCCATGCCGCCCGGGCTGTCAAGCCCCGGTCCGCGCCCGAGCGATAGCCCCGGCGGCGGGATGAAGACACGGTCCCAACACAAAACGACTGGGCAGCTGCCCAGTCGTTTTGCGCTGTGCGAAAGATCGTTTAATCCTGGCCGGTCTGCTGCCGCGCCTCGGTAAAGCCCAGAATGGCGAAGGTATTCGGGGCCAGCAGGACGCCGTAGTCGTCCCGGGCCTGCGCCACGGTGATATACTCGTTCTTGGCGTCCATGGCCACCAGATCGGGGAAGGTACCGCCGATGTCGGTGGCGACTTTCATAACATGACCTCCTCACGTGGACTGCGCCCATGGGGCGCTTCCTACCCATCATAGCACAACTACGCTAAATAGTCAACGAACTAAAGTAAGAAAGCAACGAAGGGAGATGGCGTTTCGCGCCGCGCCGTGGTATAATAGCCGCACAGCGGCTATTATAGTTTTATTTCTAGTCCTTTTTCTCGCTCCTGGCGGGGCAACCGAAAAAGATAACACATGATACCATCCCGGCTGCACCGTCATGGTATCATAGCATCAAAGCTCCTGACAGCGCTTGCAAACTAAAAAAAGGAATATACGGGAAAACATCGTATCATTTCTGAGAATAGAGAGATAAGTATGATAAAAATCCTGTTCGTCTGTCACGGTAATATCTGCCGCAGTCCCATGGCGGAGTTTGTCCTGCGAGATATGGTCAAAAAAGCCGGCCGCAGTGCGGAGTTTGAGATCGCCTCCGCCGCCACCAGCACGGAAGAGCTGGGCAATCCGGTCTATCCGCCGGCACGGCGGGAGCTGAAGGCCCACGGCATCGACTGTACCGGCAAAACGGCCCGGCAGCTCAGCTGGGCCGACTATGACCGCTACGATCTGTTCATCGGCATGGACCAGCGTAACCTCCGCGCCATGCACCGCATATTAAAGGGCGATCCCCAGAAAAAAATCCGCCTGATGATGGACTATACAGACCGCCCCGGCGACGTGGCCGACCCCTGGTACACCGGAGAATTCGGCGTCACCTGGCGGGATGAGGGCTGCCGGGGCCTGTTGGAGGCTTTGGACGCCGGCAGGGCGTAAAGTAAACGCTGTCTATTGAAGCAGCGTTTACGAAAAAGGAGGCAGTTTCATGTATCACTCCATCGAAAAAACCATCGGACATACGCCGCTGGTGGAGCTGCCGCGGCTCTCGAAAGCCGCCGGCGCCTATGCGGCCATTTTCGCCAAGCTGGAGGGACGCAACCCCGCCGGCTCGGCCAAGGATCGGGCCGCCCTCTATATGATCCGGGCGGCGGAACAGCGCGGTGACCTTCGTCCCGGCGGCACCATTTTGGAGCCCACCTCTGGCAACACCGGCATCGCCATCGCGGCCCTGGCCACGGCTCTGGGCTATCAGGCCATTCTCACCATGCCCGATACCATGAGCCTGGAGCGGCAGCAGCTGCTGGAGGCCTACGGCGCCCAGCTGGTGCTGACACCGGGGCGGCAGGGCATGGCCGGTGCCATCGAAAAGGCCCGGGCGCTGGCCCGCGAAATCCCCGGCGCCGTGATTTTGGACCAATTCAACAACCCCGCCAACGCCCAGGCCCACTACGAGACCACCGGCCCGGAGCTGTGGGAGGACAGCGAAGGGACTCTGGCCGCTTTGATCGCCGGTGTTGGCACCGGCGGCACGCTTTGCGGTTCATCCCGGTATCTCAAACAGCAAAACTCCCATGTCTATGTCCTGGCGGTGGAGCCGCAGAGTTCTCCTGTGCTGTCCGGCGGCCAGCCCGGCCCCCACGGGCTCCAGGGCATCGGCGCCGGCTTTGTGCCGGGCAATTTCCACCGGGAGGTGGTGGATGAGATCTGCCCGGTGGCCGACGACCAGGCCTTTGCCATGGTCAGCCTTCTCTCCCGAACCGAGGGCATCCTCACCGGTCCCTCCGGCGGTGCGGCCCTCTATGCCGCCGTGCAGCTCTCCCGCCGCCCGGAGTTCCAGGGAAAGCACTTGGCGGTGATCCTGCCCGACAGCGGCGAGCGGTATTTGTCCACAGGCCTCTTTGGATAACGGAACTACAGAACCCCCATCTCTGCCCCATATTGGATGGCAGAGACGGGGGTTTTTGCAGCTTTATCTCTGGAATTTCTTGCTCTCCGCCACGGCCAGCTGGTCACAGCGGTTGTTCTCCTCGGTCTCGGCGTGGCCCTTGATCCAGTGGTAGACCATGTCGTGCTTTTCCACCAGCGGCAGCAGCCGTTCCCACAGGTCGCGGTTGAGGGCCGGCTTCTTGTCGGACTTGATCCAGCCCCGGCTTTTCCAGCCCCAGACCCACCGCTTCTGGAGGGCGTCGATGACATACTTGGAGTCGGAGTACAGCTCCACCCGGCACGGCTCCTTCAGCGCCTCCAGCGCCGAGATCACGCCCAGCAGCTCCATGCGATTGTTGGTGGTGTCCGCCGCGCCGCCGGAGAGCACTTTCTCGGCGCCGCCATACTGGAGGATGGCCGCCCAGCCGCCGGGGCCGGGATTGCCGGAGCAGGCCCCGTCGGTGAAGACCGTCACGGTTTTCATGCCTCGGTCTCCTCTTTTTCCGCACTCTGGAGGGCGATCACCTGGTTGCCCTCGTCCACCCGCATCAAAATGACGCCCTGGGTGTCCCGGCCATAGGTGTTGATCTCCGAGGCCGCCATGCGGATGATGACGCCGCTGGACTCGATGAGCAGCACGTCGTCGCTGTCATCCACCACCAGCACGCCGGCCACCAGGCCGGTTTTTTCCGTCAGGCGGTAGTTTTTCAGACCCTTGCCGCCACGGTTCTGGGCCTCGCCGTCCCGGAGGTAGGCCGAAAGGGCCGTCCGCTTGCCAAAGCCGTTCTGGGTGACGGTCAGCAGGTCCTTGCCTTCCACCGCCACGGCGGCGCCCACCACGCAGTCGCCTTCCTCCAGGCGGATGCCCCGGACGCCGGCGGCGTCACGGCCCATGGGTCGGACGTCGTTTTCATCAAAGCAGATGGCCATGCCCTGCTCCGTGGCCAGGATCACCCGGTCGGAGCCGCTGGTCTTGAACACGGCGATCAGCGCGTCGCCCTCTTCCAGACTCAGCGCCCGGATGCCGGCGCGGCGGTTGGTGTTGAGGGACTCCAGCTTCAGCCGCTTGACGGTGCCGAACCGCGTGACCATCATCAGATAGCCGTCCTCTTCCATGCTCCGGGTGGGCAGCATGGCGGTGATGGTCTCACCCGGCTCCAGCGGCAGCACGTTGACGATGGCCGTGCCCCGGGCCGTGCGGCCCGCCTCGGGAATGCGGTAGCCCTTGCGCCGGTGGACCTTGCCGGTGTTGGAGAAGAAGAGCAAATAGTCGTGGGTCGAGGCCACAAACAGGCTCTTGACGTAGTCCTCTTCCTTCAAGGTCTGGGCCGTGACGCCTTTGCCGCCCCGCTTCTGGCTGCGGTAGGTGGAGGTGGGCAGACGCTTGATGTAACCCAAGCTGGAGAGGGTATAGCAGCACTCCTCTTCCTCGATCAGGTCCTCCACGTCAATCTCGTCCTCCACGTCCTGGATCTCGGTGAGGCGGTCATCGCCGTACTTCTCCCGGATCTCCAGCAGTTCGTCCTTGAGAACGGCTTTGACCTTGTTTTCATCGGCCAAAATTTCCTGGTAATAGGCGATTTTCCGCTCCAGCTCCTCGTATTCTGCCTGGAGCTTTTCTTTCTCCAGACCCTGGAGGCGCTTGAGCTGCATATCCAGAATGGCCTGGGCCTGGACGTCTGAGAGACCAAAGCGGGCCATCAGGTTTTCCTTGGCGTTGTCATAGCTCTCGCGGATGATGCGGATGACCTCGTCGATGTTGTCCTGGGCAATCAGCAGGCCCTCCAGCAGGTGCGCCCGTTCCTGGGCCTTTTTGAGATCATACCGGGTCCGCCGGACGATAACCTCCTCCTGGAAGTTGAGGTATTCGTCCAGAATGTGCCGCAGGCTCAAAATCCGCGGCTGCCGCTGGTTGTTGACCAGGGCCAGCATATTGATGGCGAAGGTGGTCTGGAGCTGCGTCTGGTTGAAGAGGCGGTTCAGCACCACCTGGACATTGGCATCCTTCTTCAGCTCGATCACGATGCGCATACCCTTGCGGTCACTCTCGTCCCGGAGGCCGGAAATGCCCTCCAGACGCTTGTCGTGGACCTGGTCGGCAATGGCCTCGATCAGCACTTTTTTATTGACCTGGTAGGGCAGCTCCGTGACGATGATCCGCTGCCGGTTCTGGCCAAATTCCTCCACCTCGGTGCGGGCCCGAAGGGTCAGGCGGCCCCGGCCGGTGGCGTAGGCGGCGCGGATGCCGCTGCGGCCCATGATAATTCCCTTAGTGGGGAAGTCCGGGCCGTGGATGTATTCCATCAGATCCGAAAGGGTGGCCTCGGGGTCGTCCAGCACGCAGACCGCCGCGTCGATGACCTCCCGGAGGTTGTGGGGCGGGATGTTGGTGGCCATGCCCACGGCGATGCCCGCCGAGCCGTTGACCAAGAGGTTGGGGAAGCGGCTGGGGAGGACCCGGGGCTCCTTGCGGGTCTCGTCGAAGTTGGGGTCCCAGTCCACGGTGTCCTTTTCGATCTCCCGGAGCATTTCGTTGGCCATCTTGGCCATGCGGGCCTCGGTGTAGCGGTAGGCCGCCGGGGGGTCTCCGTCCACGGAGCCGAAGTTGCCGTGGCCGTCGATCAGGGGATAGCGCATCGAAAAGTCCTGGGCCAGACGCACCAGGGCGTCATAGACCGAGGCGTCGCCATGGGGATGGTACCGGCCCAGCACGTCGCCCACGGCGGTGGCGCACTTGCGGAAGGGCTTATCCTGGGTCAGGCCGTCCTCGTACATGGCGTAGAGGATGCGCCGGTGGACGGGCTTCAAGCCATCGCGCACATCGGGCAGCGCCCGGCCCACGATGACCGACATGGCATAGTCAATGTAGGAGTTCTCCATCTCCTCCACCAGTTCGGTTTTGACGATGGTCTGGTCTGGAAATCGGAGATCCTCGGGATTGTAATCTTTTGACATAGTAACCTCCATTGGAGTACGTTTGTGGAAATCGCAACTGCCCTACGGGCGGCCATGTAGGCCGTCCCTACAGACACGCTTCCGGATTTGCCGTAGGGGCGGCATGTATGGCCGCCCGATTAATCGTTGGCGGGTTCATAAAATCTGTCTAAATTCCATTTGATCGGGTTATTCACGATATATTCTCGGATATATTGCAAATCTTTTTCAT
>MHCFR04200__coassemble_785_pt1 | contig 16575 bp, 16 predicted proteins | sample MHCFR04200__metabat2_high_PE_003 | metagenome-assembled genome bin MHCFR04200
ATAGGGGGTGTAGTAGCCCCGCATGGCGTAGGAGCGGACGATGAAGTCCTTGATGGACTTGTTGAGGGCGTGACCCATGTGGAGGCCGCCGTTGGAGAAGGGCGGGCCGTCATGGAGGGAGAAGCGGGGCTTGCCCTCGTTTTTCTTGAGCATTTCGTGGTAGAGGTCCAGCTCATACCACTTCTCCAGCATTCCAGGCTCCCGGGCGGGGAGACCGGCCCGCATCGGGAAGCCGGATTTGAACATATTCAGTGTCTGCTTGTATTCCATAATTGCCTCCAAACAATATAGTTTCAAAACATAGGGGTTCGTAGGGGTCGATGCCTACATCGACCCGACCGCCGTAAGGCGGCTGACTGCCGGGGGACGATGATCCAAACAGTGCTTCGCAAGGTAGGAAGCTGGCGGGAGAGACTGCTGACGCAGCGCGGGCCGATGTGGGCATCGGCCCCTACACAAAGGGAGGCTTTGGGCCGGGCACAAAAAAACGCCTTTGTCTCCAAGAGACAAAGGCGTAATCCTCTGCGGTACCACTCTCATTGCCGGAAAACCGGCCCCTCGACGGCGGGTAACGGCCGCGTCCGTCCCGGCCTACTGCCCGAAGGGTTCGGCGGGAAGCTCAGAGGCGATGCTTCTCCAAGGGGCGCCGCCTGCTTGCACCAACCGCAGGCTCTCTGGGGACGTCGATCCCGGATACTGGTCCTCGTCATCGCTTTGTTTCGATATCTTTATTAAGATACCCTGTTTTGGGGTGTTTGTCAAGCACAGAAGCGGAAAAACACGGGATCAGGCAGCAGCCATGCACGGGCGGCTGATAGCCGCCCCTACGGCCTCGCCGGGAGCCTTTTCGTAGGGGCGACTATCAGTCGCCCGGGACTAGGTGCCGCATTGCATCGCGTTACAATGGGTCCCTCCCATCGTAGGGGCGCGCATCGCGCGTCCGTGCCCAGGCCCCGCGATCACCGGGGGCCGGAACACAACGCACCAGGTTCCGGGCGGATATATAATCCGCCCCTATGGCAGAATCAGGGATTCCTGCGTTCGATGAACTACCTTGTACACGGGGTTGGTTCGGCACTTTTACGGGAGAATCTTTGAGGCCTTCAGATACCGCTCCTCCTCGGAGAAGACGCAGCCGCAGTATTTCTGCATATAAAACCCGTGTTCCCGGGCAAATTCCTGCCCCGCCCGGAAGAGGGGGCGGAAGTCCTGGTAGTAAAACGCCACGCCGTAGGTATCGGCTGCCCGCTGGGCCACCTCGGCCATCAGCTCGTGCTTCTGGTAGGGGCTGATGAACAGGCTGGAGGTAAAGCCGTCGAACCCCTGCTCTTTGGCCACCTGGGCCGTACGGAAGAGGCGCATTTCGTAGCATTTGATGCACCGACCCGGAATATCCGCTGCCACCTCCCGCACAAAGGGCCTGAGGCCGTAGTCGTTCTGCTCGATCAGCGGCAGGCCGATCTCCTGGAGGTAGTCCCGGACGGTATTGCGGCGGCTGCGGTATTCGGTGAAGGGGTGGATGTTGGGATTATACCAAAACCCGGTGACGTCGTGGCCCTGCTCCTGGAGGGAGGCAATGGGCCGGTTGGCGCAGGGCGCGCAGCAGATGTGTAAAAGCAGCTTCATGGCTTTGCCTCCGCCAGGGCCGAGGCCCGGGCAAATTTACTCAAGGGCTCTTCCCGCAGGGAGAATTTTTCTTTCAGCTCCTGGGCAAAGGCCTCCGCCACTTCGGCAGAGCCCTCCTTCAGCTCCAGCTCCAGCTCGCACAGGGGCTCTTCCCTGCCGCCGCCGGCCAGCAGGCCCACGTCGCCGGCCAGCTCGCAGACGGTACCGTCGGCAAAGGCCAGATTGGCGGCCCGGCGCGTGAATTGGGCGGCGCAGACCGGCTCCAGGCTCTGCCCTGCCAAAAGGCTGGTCAATTCCTCCGGGGCGCCCGTCTCCAGCAGCACCGGCACGGCCTCGCGGATATTGGCTGCCTGGCAGCTCCACTCGCCGCGGATGTTGCCCTGGGCCGGCGTCTTCAGCGTGGCCACCAGTGTGTTGTTCTCCTGGCGCAGCCGCAGCGTCCACCGCAGCGTCCCCAGCCGCCGATCCGGCGTGTCGTAGTAGATCGTGGCCATATGGTAGAGCTGGTAGTCCCCGCGCCGCACCTCTTTCACCTGCGGATCAAAGAGAATCGTCTCCAGCAGCTCCGGGGACGATACGGCCAGCTTAAATTCCAATTCAATGCCCATGGTCCCATCTCCTTTTTCTTTCACAGTACATCCTGCGCCAAAGTCTGCCTTCGACATTACAGGCAACACAATCATTGTAGCGTTTTTTCCCGCCTTTGACAAGCGCCCATTTCCCGGTCCATTTCCCGACAACTTCTGCCGCGCCCCCGTGCTACACTGAGGAAAACAAAGGCGCCAAGGAAAGAAGGAACCAAATGGGTGTGAAGGTGCGCCCCGCTGCCCTGGAGGCCGTGCGGCAGCGGGTGAACCGATGGAGCGGCCATCCGGCGGCGAGGCCGGTGTTTCAATGTATCTGCGCGTTGGCCGGTGGGTTTGTGCTGGCGGGCGCGGCGGCGGGCCGCATTCTCCTGCCGCTGCCGCTGGCCCTTTCCACGGCCCTGGGATTGGGACTCCCATCCTTTGCGGCCTATGCCGGGGGCTGCCTGGGCTATGCCCTCTTCTGGGGGGTGGACGCCGGATTGGAACCCATGGCAGCCGGCCTGTTGGCGGAGGCCTGCCTTTGTATCTTCGGCGACCAGCTCTCCCGGGACAACCGGTGGTTTGCCCCCGGAGCCGCGGCGCTTTTTACGGTGCTGGTGGGGTTCCTGTTTTTGCTGGAGCAGCGCTTCGCGCCCAGCGCCGTCTGGCAGCTGGCCCTTCGGACGCTGGCAGCGGGCGGGGGCTGTGTTCTGTTCCGTCAGGCGCTGGAGGGGGCGCAGCTGCCGCGGTGGGTGCTGCTGGCGGCCCTCTGCAGCGGCCTCTCCGCCGTCAGCCTGGGCGGTTTTTCCCTGGGCATGGTAGGGGCAGCGGTCCTCTGCGCCGCAGCGCTGCCGACGCCGTCGGCGCTGCCGGTGGCGGCCCTGGGCGGTTTGGCGCTGGAGCTACAAGGCGCTGGCGCCGCCACGGCGATTTTCATATTGGCGGCATTGGCGGCCCGGGAACGGCCCTTTTGGCTCTTGCGCTGCGGCCTGTGGCTGGGGACGATTCTTCTGGGCATTTTGCTCACCGGCACCGGCCCGCAGCTGCTGGCTGCCGCCCTGGTGGGCCTGCCGCTTTCCCAGCTGTTCCCGGCGGCGCGGTTCTTTGAGGCGCCCCGGCGGACTGCGGCGGCAGAGAATCAGCGGCTGGAGCTGGCCGCAGGGCTGTTCGGGCAGCTGAGCCAGTGCCTGGCGGCGGTGCGGCCCCCGCAGCCGGACCCGGAGATGGCGGCCATCTTTGACCAGGCTGCCGACCAGGTCTGCCGCCTTTGCAGCCAATTTGACGACTGCTGGGGCCAGCGGCAGCGGGAGACCTGCGCCGCGCTGGACCAGGCCGCCCCGGCCATGACGGCCCGGGGGAAGGCCGTGCCGGAGGACTTGCCCCTCGAGTTCACCGGGCAGTGCCGCCATCTGGAGGGATTTCTGGGGTGCATCAACCGGGCGCTGGAGGAGCAGAGCTGTAAGCGGCAATACCGCTACCGGCTGCGGGAGAACCGCGCCGCCCTGCTCTGCCAGTATCAGACGCTGGCCCATGCGCTTTCGCGCCAAGAAGAGGCGGCGGAGGAAGCGCCTCGGTTTATCCCGGAGCTGTGCTGCCGCAGTGCCGGCAAGGGCGGCGCGCCCCTCTCGGGCGACCAGGTGGCCGGGTTCCAGCAGGGAAAGTGGTATTACCTGCTGCTGTGCGACGGCATGGGGGCGGGGCGGGCCGCCAGGGCGGAGGCCAGCGCCGCCATTGCATTGATCCGCCAGCTGCTGCAGACGGGGTCCACGGCGGCGGAGGCGCTGACGCTGCTCAACAGCGTCTATCTCCTCCGGGACGACGGCGCCTTTGCCACGGTGGATCTCCTGCAGGCGGATTTGACCAGCGGCCAGGCCAGCCTCTACAAATGGGGCGGCGCGCCGTCTTATCTCAAGCGCAAAAACCAAGTGGAAAAAATAGGGACAGCTTCGCCGCCGCCGGGAATCGGTGTGGGAGAGGCACACCACCCGGAAGAGGCAAAGCTGTCCTTGGCGAAGGGAGAACTACTGGTGCTGATGAGCGACGGCGCCGGTGGAGAGGCGGCCGAGCGCATGATCCGCCAGTACAGCGGCCACGCGCCCCAAGAGTTGGCCTCCGGCATCCTCAGCTGCAGCGAGGCCCAAAGCGGGGAGGATGATCGCACCGCGGCGGTGCTGGCGCTGCGGCGGAATCTCTCGCTCTAGGATCGGTACGTTCAGCGGAGCGGGGGCATACCCGGTCCGCTGGAGGTATCATACCATATCTCCCTGGCAATGTTTGTCGAATTGTGCCCGGGCGGAATCTTTTCAACACTTTTTCCGCAGATATTTCCACAGCTTTCGCCGCGCCGACAAGGTGCGGCACTTCGCGACATAGTGAAAGGGCCCGTTGCAGATTGGAGAAATCTGCAACGGGCCCTGAGACTGTCAAAAAATTATGGTAAAAACCTCCGCAATAGAGCAGCGGGGGATGGGTGCAGGGGGCAAAGGGCCCCCTGCGCGTTCAATAAGGTCGTTTTTGCAACTTATTGAAGTTGCAAAAACGGGGGACAGCGGGGCGAAAATACTTTTTCGACACGCTGAGGGCCCGTTGCAGATTGGAGAAATCTGCAACGGGCCCTTTGCTATGGACGCTCCGCCGGATCAGTCGTCCTGATCCTGGGGGTATTTGTTGTAGGACACCACCACCCGGCGGCCCGGCTCGGTGCCGGTGGAGTGGGTGGAGACGTCGGGGTAATCCTGGAGCGTGGCGTGGATCACGTGGCGCTCGTAGGCGTTCATGGGTTCCAGGGTGATGCTGCGGCGGTACTTGACCACCTTGCCGGCGACTTTCTGAGCCAGCCGCCGGAGGCTCTCCTCCCGCTTGCGGCGGTAGTTCTCGGCGTCCACATTGATCCGCGTGCGCTTGGAGCTGTCGCGGTTGATGGCGTAGTTGGTCAAGTGCTGGATGGCATCCAGGGTCTCGCCCCGGCGGCCGATCAAAAAGCCCAGGTCCTCGCCCACCAGGTCCACCTGGTAGGTGTCGCCCTCGCCCGGATAAGCGTGGGGCACGGCGTCGGAACCCATATGCTCCAGAAGGCCCTTGATAAAGACCTCGATCCGCTCCTCCTTGGAGCCGGGGGCGGCGGAGGCGTAAACCTTTTCTGCCTTGGGCTGGCGCTGGGGCTTTTCACGCTTTTCCTCGGCCCTGGATTTCTCAGGCGCCTTGGGGACCTCGGCGGGACGGGGCTTGGCCTCCGCCTTGGGCGGGTTGATGGGATTGACGGGGTTCAGGGGCTTTTGTGCCGGGCTGCTCTCGGCCTTTTTGGGCTTGCTCCGGGAGGCGGAGGAAAGGGCCGGCGCGGGCCGGCTTTCCTCGTCGGGCGCCTCGTACGTCACTTTTACCTTGGCCGGAGTGGCGCCGAATCCCAGAAAGCCGGATCTGGGATTCTCTAACACCTCGACAGAAACGCTGTCCCGGTCCAGCTTCAGCTCCCGCAGAGCTGCTTCGATGGCCAGGTCGATGGTCTTGCCGGTGGCGGTAATGAATTTTTCCATTTCCTAACTCCTTTTACTCGGCTGCATCGGAATCGGAAGCATCGCGCTTGTAGCGGTTGGGATCGTATGCCCGGCCGCGGCAATAGGGCCGGTCGGGGATGCCGGAGGGGCATTTTTCGGGATCGACAGCCTTGGGGGCATCGGGATCGATGCCGGCCTTTCTGGCGGCGAACTCCCGCTGGGCGGCCTCGCGCTCCTCCCGCTCCTTGCGCTCCTGCTTTTTCTTGCTGGTGTTTTCGGTGATGCCGTCGGGGTTGGCGGCCCGGCGCGCGGCGCGCAGCCGCTCCCGCTCCGCCTCCTCGGCGGCCAGCTTCGCCGCCTTCTCCCGGCGGACCTCATCCTCTGCCGCGTAGATCTTGCGGTAGCGGACCGTGAGCCAGGAGTCGATGATCAGGCTGAACACGGACTGGGCAATCCAGTATACCGTGACGGCGGCGGGCATGGTGAAGCCGATCCACACCGAGATCAGCGGCATCACGAAGAGCATGGTGTTCATGGACTGGGCCATCTTGGCCGCGTCCTTGTCCTGCTCGCCCTTGTCGTTGGTGGCGACGGAATTGTTGAGCTTCTGGCTGACCCACATGGCCAGGATGTTGGACCCGCCGGAGAGGATCGGCAGCAGGAACGCGCCGATGGCGTTCCAGTCGGTCAGCGACCAGAACTTCCAGTTGGGGATCTGCGAAAGGTCGATGCCCAGGAAGGAAAAGTCGATGGTCTGGAGGCCGGCGGTGGTGAGATCCGGGAGCTTTTCGAGGATCTCAGGGAGATACTCGCCGATGTGGGAGGCGGCGATCAGCTGGTGGAAGTAGGTGTTGCTTCCCAGGTCCACGTGGGACTTGATGACCTCCACGATCTGCGCCGCGGTCTCGGCGGGGATGTGCATCATGTAGGTGATGGGCTCGCGGATGACGTAGTAGAGGGGCCAGAGGATCAAGAGGGGGATGAAGCTCCACAGGCAGCCGCCGGTGGTAGAGACGCCCTCCTCTTTATAGAGAGCCATGACCTCCTGCTGGTATTTGGCCTTGTCGTCGGCATACTTGGCCTCGAGCGCCTTCTGCAGCGGGGCAATTCGGGACATCTTCAGCATGCTTTTTTTGCTCTTGGCGTTCATCGGCAGCAGCACCAGCTTGACGATGAGAGAGAAGAGAATCAGCGCAAGACCGTAATTGGTGGTGAACTGGTACAGCCAGTCCAGCAGATATCCAAAGGGGACGCGAATGATATCGCTGATGTTCATGTGTGTTCCTCCATTACGGGGAATTTAGGGGACTGGGTCGTAAGGGCACTGGTGGTTGAAGGGATTGCACCGCATAAGCCGCTTGATGGCCAGCCATCCCCCTTTGACCGCGCCGTACTTTTCGATGGCCTCCAGGGCATACTGAGAACAGGTGGGGGTAAACCGACACCTGGGCGGGAAAAAGGGGGAAATTCCGGTTTGGTAAAACCGGATCAATTTAAGAAGGCACCGTTTCATCGTTGGCCACCGCTTCCTGCAAAAGTCCCAGCTTGCGGGCCAGAGAGAGATACGCCCGCTCCAGGGACTGGTAACTGGCTGTCACCGCCCGGGATCGGGCCACCACCACCACGTCCCATCCAGGGAGGAAGTTCGCCTCGTGGAGGCGATAGATTTCCCGCAGGCGGCGCCGGACACGGTTGCGCACCACGGCATGGCCCAGCTTACCGCTGACCGTAATGCCGATTCGGTTCCCCTGCGAGCCGTTGCGGCGGCAGTAGAGGACCAGGTAGCCGTTGGCGGCGGAGCGTCCCTTGTGGTACAGCCGGCGGAACAGGTGACTCTCTTTCAGAGATTTGGAAAATTGCATCCTGACCTCCGATAAACGGACGGGGCGAACAGAAATAGTTTCCATCCACCCCGTAGCTAATCAATTTTTGGCGGTATACGCGGCCCCAACGTTAGGCGGACAGCTTCGCTCTGCCCTTGGCACGGCGGCGGGCCAGGACCTTACGGCCGTTGGCGGTAGCCATTCTCTTGCGGAAGCCATGAACCTTGGAACGATGGCGCTTCTTGGGCTGATAGGTACGCAGCATGGGTGTACACCTCCTAAAAAATATGCTCAGCAGCTGCCGAAGGCAGCCGTAGCTTGCAACTTTAGGCGTACCCGGAGGATACGCACGAAGTATTATAACAAAGTTTCCCGGAAGCTGTCAACAGAAATCTTTCCGAATTTGGGATTTTTTCTGGAAGTTTCCCGACTTCTTCCCGCCGCTGCCGCGGAATTTCCGGCAAGGCGCCGGTTATTCCCGTTTGAGCCGGGCGGCCCGGCGGAACAGCAGCAGGCCAGCCACGAACAAGATGGCGATGGCGCCCACGCCCAGGTTCATTTTGCCGGTGGCCTGGCTGATGACGCTGACGATGGTGGTGCCGAAGAAGGCGGCGCCCTTGCCGCAGATGTCCATCAGGCCGAAGTACTCGCCGGAGCGCTCGTTGGGCACGATCTTGGCGAAATAGGACCGCGACAGCGCCTGGATGCCGCCCTGGAACATACCCACCAGCACAGCCAGCACCCAGAACTGCCACTGGCTCACCAGGAACATGGCAAAAATGGCGATGCCCAAGTATGCCAGGATGCAGATGGTGATGAGGCGGCTGTTTTTGACGGTTTTGGAGAGACGGCCGAAGACAATGGCGCAGGGGAAGGCGACGATCTGCGTCACCAGCAGGGCCAGCAGGAGGCCGGTGGAATCGAGGCCCAGGGCGGAGCCGTAGGCCGTGGCCATGTCGATGATGGTGTAAACGCCGTCGATATAGAAGAAAAAGGCCAGCAGGAAGAGGAAGATATTCTTTTCTGCCTTGACGTTTTTCAGCGTTTTCAGCAGCCGCCCAAAGCTGCTGCGGACGGGGCTCGGCTGCCGGTCAATATAATACGTCTGGCGGTAGCGCCGCAGCAGGGGCAGGGCGCAGCCCACCCACCAAAGGGCCACCACGGTGAAGCTCAGGCCCATGGCCACCTCCATGGTGAGGCCCAGGGGCTCGGCGCCCAGCACCAGGCCCAGGCACAGCAGGAACGGCAGACAGCTGCCCACGTAGCCCCAGGCGTAGCCCAGAGAGGAAACGCTGTCTACCCGGGTCTCGTCGGTGACGTCGTTGAGCATGGCGTCGTAGAACACCAGGCTGGCGGCGTAGCCGGTCTTGGCCACGACGAAGATCACCAAAAAGGCCAGCCAGGCCTTCGCCAGGCCCAGGGCGACGCAGCCCAGGGCGCCCACGGCCAGCGCCGCCAGGAAAATGGGCTTTTTGAAACCCTTGTAGTCCGCCAGCGTTCCCAGCACCGGACCGCTGAGGGCGACGATCAGCGTGGCGATGGAGGCGGCATAGCCCCAATATGCCAGGTAGTTTTCGTCGCTGATGCCCGCGGAGGAGGCAAGATAGTTGAAATAGATGGGCATAATGGTGGACACCAGCAGCGTGAAGGCTGAGTTGCCCACATCGTAAAGAATCCAGGATTTCTCCAGCTTGGTCAGTTTCATCGAGCATCTTCCTCTCCCGTTCTGATCCCTTCGAAATTGTAAGCATAGGCGGCGTGATCCAACCGGGGGAAATCTTCGATCAGCGAGACCGCCACCGGCAGGGCTTCTTCATACATGGCCCGCAGGCGGACTACCATCTGCCGGCAGGCCAGGCTTTCCCGGGCGGGCATCACCATCCCGGCCACATAGTCCTTTTTGAGGAGCCGGGCGGCGCCCTGGAGCATGGCGCGCTTGGCCTGGCTGGTGGGCAGCAGCAGCTGCTGCACCCGGATCATGTCCCGGATGGAGGCCTCCACCTCCCGCTCCGTCACCTGGGGGAAGAACGCGGCGATGACCCGGGCCGCCTCGGGCGATGGCCTCAGGTGGCCGGTGGGATTGACCCGCTCCGGGTCCAGCCGGTCCTCCACCAAGTAGGAGCGGTCCAGCTGGGTCTCCAGCAGGGAGTGGCCCACGCCCAGGGCCTCCATCTGTCCCACGTAGCCATGGCAGGCGCTGTCCAGGGCGAAGTGGCAGAGAAAGCCGTAGAGATAGGCCGTGGCGGCCTCCGACGGCGCCTGGGCCAGCAGGGCCGCCATGCGGCGCAGCACTGTGGCGCCGGTCTGGCGGTGCAGCGAATGGCCCATCCGCGCCACGGCATTGTCCGTCAGGGGGCGGTAAAAGAAGTAAATATCAGGCCCATGGAGGCCGATATCATAGAGGGCGCGGTGGCCTGAAATGACCTGCCGCTTTTCCGGCGGCAGCAGACGCAGTACATCCCGCCCAAAGCGGTAGTGGGTGTAGGCAGCGGGCATAATATCCCCCTCGATTCTCTGTAAATTGGAAGAGATTATGAATACTATAACACGTTGCCGGCCACAATCCAACCGCTATTTTGTAAAGCCATGGTGAAATTTTCTTGCTCTCGTCTCCCTGCCGCGTTATAATGAGGGGGACTTACAGGCCGCTGACAGCGCGGCTTTGCCGGAGAGGACAGGCCGGCGCTTCGCCTGGTTTGCCGGCAGATCACGCGCCGGCGCAACGATGAAGATTTTGAAAGAAAGAGGTGGACGCCATGGCCTGCACGGACCCCGTCGGCGTTTTTGATTCGGGCCTGGGCGGCATCAGCGTGCTGCGGGCGCTGCGCAACTGGATGCCCGGGGAGGACTTCCTCTACTACGGCGATTCCCGCCACGCGCCCTACGGCGACCGCCCGCTCCAGGAGGTGCAGGCCCTGAGCGCCGACGCGGCGGCGTGGCTCCTGGACCGGGGCGTCAAGGCCATCGTTATCGCCTGCAACACCGCCACCTCGGCTGCCGCGGCGTTCCTGCGGGAGACGTATCCGGACCTCCCGATCATCGGCACCGAGCCGGCCCTCAAGCCGGCGGTGGAGCGCCACCCCGGGGGGCGTGTCCTGGTGATGGCCACGGAGATGACGCTCCACGAGCAGAAGTTCCGCCGGCTGATGGAGCAGTTCACGGACCGGGCTGTGGTGGACCCTGTCCCCTGCCCCGGCCTGATGGAATTTGTGGAACAGGGCATCTTCTCCGGCCCCCGGCTGAAGGCCTACCTCAAGGCCCATTTGCAGCCCCATCTCGCTGCGCCGGTGGACGCCGTGGTGCTGGGCTGCACCCACTACCCCTTCCTCCGGGGCGCCATCCGGCAGATCGTCGGACCCCGGCCGGAGATACTCGACGGCTCCGGCGGCATCGCCCGCCAGACCCAGCGGCGGCTCCAGGCCCGGGACCTCTCCAATCCCAGGCCCACCGGCGGCAGCATCACCCTCTGTAATTCCCTGGACGACCCGGCGCTGCGGCAGCGGATGGAGCTGCTGCTGCGCTGCCCGCTCTGAGGCGGCGCGATGACTGCCCCTGCATATCACGTAAGACACCCAAACCAGAAGGAGGTTTTTCCATGAAATTTTCCGAGATGCCCTATACCCGGCCCGACCTGGACGTACTGCGCCGGGCGGCTGAGACCGCCGTGGCCGCCCTGGACAGCGCCACGTCCGCCCAGGCCCAGCTGGAGGCCTACCGGGCCTATGAGACTGCCGCCGCCACGGCCCAGACCATGTGCAGCCTCTGCGAGATCCGCCACACCATTGACACCCGCGACCCCTTCTACGAGGCGGAGCAGGACTACCTGGACGAGGTCAGCCCCCAGATGGAGGAGCTGGACCAGCAGGTGAGCCGGGCGCTGCTGCGCTCCCCCTTCCGGGCGGAGCTGTCCGAGGCCCTGGGGAAGCTCCTCTTCACCAACCTGGAAATTCAGGTGCGGAGCTTTGACCCGGTGCTGCTGCCCCTGATGCAGGAGGAAAACAAGCTGACCTCGGCGTACCAGAAGCTCTACGCCTCCGCCATGGTGGAGTTCGACGGCCAGACCATGCCCCTGCCCAAGCTGGGCCCCTACAAGGAGAGTCCGGACCGGGCCGTGCGCCGCGCCGCCTACGAGACGGAGGGCCGCTTCTTTGACGCCCACCGGGAGGAGCTGGACGATCTCTTTGACAAGCTGGTGAAAAACCGCACCCAGCAGGCCCGGCTCCTGGGCCACGACAACTACCTCCAGCTGGGCTACGACCGGCTGGGCCGCAACTGCTACGGCCCCAAGGACGTGGAGGCCTTCCGGGACCAGATCGCCCAGGACATGGTGCCCATCGTGGCCCGGGTCAAGGCTGACCAGGCCAAGCGCCTGGGCCTCGGCGGGCTGAAGCTCTACGACGACCCCATGCTCTTCCCCGACGGCAACGCCAAGCCCTTCGGCACGCCGGACGAGATTCTGGCCGCGGGCCGCGCCATGTACGAGGCGCTGAGCCCCGAAACCGCCGAGTTTGGCCGCTTCCTCTTCGACAATGAGCTGCTGGACGTCCTCAGCAAGGACGGCAAGGCCCCCGGCGGCTACTGCACGGACCTGCCGGATTACCAGGCGCCGTTCATTTTCTCCAACTTCAACGGCACCTCCGGCGACGTGGACGTGCTGACCCACGAGGCCGGCCACGCCTTTGCCGCCTACCGGGCCTTCCGCAAGGGCTACCCCCGCAAGCTCCAGAACCCCACCATGGAGAGCTGCGAGTGCCACTCCATGTCCATGGAGTTTTTGACCCAGGACTACCACGCCTCTTTCTTCGGCCCTGCCACGGCGAAATATGAGCTGGGCCACTGTGAGGATGCCCTGATCTTCATCCCCTACGGCTGTATGGTGGACGAATTCCAGACCCGGGTCTATGAGAATCCCGATTGGACGCCTGCCCAGCGCAACGCCTTCTGGCTGGAGCTGGAGAAAAAGTACCGGCCCTGGCTGGACCTGGAGGGTCTCCCCTTCTATGGCCGCGGCGCCGGCTGGCAGCGGCAGCTGCACGTCTATCTTTATCCGCTCTATTATATCGACTACTGCATGGCCCAGGTGGTGGCCTTCCAGTTCTGGATGGCGTCCCTCCGGGATCGGGCCGACGCCTGGCGGCGGTACCTGGCCTTTGTGGATCAGGCCGGCACGGCTACCTTCGAGGGCCTGGTGGAGACGGCGGGGCTGCGCCTGCCCTACGCCCCCGGCGCCATCAAGGCCATCGGCCGGCAGATCCTCCAGTGGATCGACGAGCATCCCCTGTAAAAAAGTGAACGCCCCTGCGCGGGGCGGCAAAAACGAGCAAACGCGGCCAGGCCCCAGGGGTCTGGCCGCGTTGTATGTCTGCGGGATTACAGCAGCGCCGTCATGGCGTCGTCCATTTTACTGATCATGGCCTCGGCAGTGGCCATGGAGTCGGCGGCGGCGGTGTAGTAGAACTTGATCTTCGGCTCGGTGCCGGAGGGACGGAGGATGATCCGGCCCTGATCGCCCAGCGTCAGCATCACCATGTTCTCGGCGGGCAGGCCCGTGGGCGTGGTCTCGCCGGTCTTGGTGTCCTTGATGGTGCCGGCTTTGAAGTCGGCCACGGCGGTGACGGCGTAGCCGGCCATCTCCCGGGGCGGCTGGGCCCGGAACTCATCCAGCAGGGCCATGCACTTGGCCTTCTGCGCGTCGGAGGTGAAGACCACGTTCTTGAGGCCGGCGACGAAGTAGCCGAACCGCTGGTAGATGCCGTCCATCACGTCGCCCAGGGTCTTGCCCTGGAGCTTGTAGGTGGCGGCCATTTCGGCGATCAGCATGGCGGCGACCACGGCGTCCTTGTCGCGGGCGTAGTCGCCCTTGAGGTAGCCGCAGCTCTCTTCAAAGCCCAGGACGAAGTCCTCGGGGTGCCCGGCCTGCTCCAGCTCCAGAATGACGCCGCCGATGTACTTAAAGCCCGTCAGCACGGTGCGGATCTGGACGCCGTAAGCGGCGGCGACCCGGTCCGCCAGCGGGGTGGAGACGATGCTCTTGACGGCCACCGGCTCCTTGGGGAGCTTGCCGGCCTTCTGGAGGGCCGAGAGGATGTAGTCCAGGAGCATACAGCCCATCTCGTTGCCGGAGAACTTGCGGAAGCCGTCACCCTGGGGGATCGCCACGGCGATGCGGTCAGAGTCCGGGTCGGTGGCCATGACCAGGTCGGGCTTCACTTCCCGGGCCAGGGCGTAGCTCTCGTTGAAGGCGGTGTCGTTTTCGGGGTTGGGGTTGGGGCAGGTGGCGAAGTCGCCGGAGGGGTCCTTCTGAGAGGCGGGCACCCAGTAGGCGGCGCCCAGACGCTTCAAAATCTCCTGCACCGGCTCGCCGCCGGCGCCGCACAGGGGCGAGTAGACGACCTTCAGGCCGGCCTCCTTGACCTTCTCGGGGGCGATGGCCTCCTGGGAGATGCGCTTGTAGTAGGCCTCCCAGACGTCCTGGGAGATGTACTCGATCATGCCCTTGGCGAGGAGGCTTTCATAGCTCTCCTTCTCAGGGGCGAAGAGGTCCACGGTCTCCATGGCGGCGGAGACGGCGGCGGCGGGAATCTCGGTCATCTGGCCGCCGTCGGGGCCGTAGCACTTGAGGCCGTTGTACTCCTTGGTGTTGTGGCTGGCGGAGATCACCATGCCTACGCCGCACTGTAAGTACCGGACGGCGAAGGAGAGCATGGGCGTGGGGCAGAGCCGGTCGTAGAGGTAGACGTGGACGCCCTCGGCGGCCAGGGCGGCGGCGCAGACCTCGGCAAAGCGGCGGGAATTGTGGCGGCAGTCGTAGCCGATGGCGCAGGTCTTGCTGCCGCCGGACTCCAGCAGATACTTGGCCAGGCCCCGGGCAGTCTGACGGACGGTCAGGTCGTTGAGGCGGGCGGTACCCACGCCCATCACGCTGCGGATACCGGCGGTGCCGAAGCTGGCGCGGCTCCCAAAGGCGGCCTGCACGGCGGCATCATCGTGTTCCATGGCCAAAAGCTCTTCCAGCATCGGCCCCTGGCAGTTGGCTTTCCAACGGTTGAATTCAGTTCTTGCATCCATGGTGTCACGTCTCCTCTTTTTCGTATGAGATGCCCGCCCTTCGGGCGGACGCGGATTTTCTTTTACATTATACCATGGGAAGCAGTTGATGTACAGCCAAAAACTGTTAATTGTGCCGAAGCTGATTTACTTCCATCATTTCGTACTGTTCCGCTCGCTCTGCCGCACTGCTTGATAACTTGCCGTTGGTTGAATGGATATGAAATTTTTGAGTTTCTTCAATACCATTTTGGCGCGCCTTCTATATACAGGGCTGTACTTTTGTGGCCAAGCGGCGATTTCCGGTTGCATCCCGGGCCAAAATGGCGTAAGATAGCCCTATCAGATTAGCTGGAATGAAACGGGAGGTCCTTTCCATGTCCGATGAATCCCTGCGGGAAAACCAAGTCAGCTCCGAGCTGATTTTTGACGGAAAAATTCTGCACCTCTACCACGACCAGGTGTCCCTGCCCAACGGGGAAGGCGCCTCCCGGGAGCTGGTGCGCCATGTGGGGGCAGTGTGCGTGCTGCCCATCACCGACGACGGCTGCGCCGTGATGGAGCGGCAGTACCGCTATCCGGTGGACCGGGTGCTGCTGGAGATCCCCGCCGGCAAGCTGGACAGCAAGGCCGAAGACCACGAGGCCGCCGCCCGGCGGGAGCTGGAGGAGGAGACCGGCTACCGCGCTGAGACGCTAATCCCCCTGGGGCTCTTCTACCCCGCCTGCGCCTATTCCGATGAGACCATCTGGATGTACCTGGCCAAGGGGCTGACCCGGGGCGAGCGCCACCTGGACGAGGACGAGTTCCTGGACGTGGAGCTGATCCCCCTCCGGGAGCTGGTGCGGGCCGTGATGGCCGGAGAGGTGCCCGACGCCAAGACGCAAATCGCCATTTTGAAGGCCGCCGTCCACGAGGGCGTGCTGGCCGCCGCGGATTAAAAGGAGGCTGCCATGGCAAAGAATACGGTCCTTAACAACCTGCCCGAGGACGAGACCCTCTGGGCCGACACCAAGCGCTTTTTGGGCATGCCCATCACCTTTACCAAGTACCGGGTGGACACCGACCGGCTCTACTGCAAAAAAGGCCTTTTGAAGACCGAGACCGACGAGCTGCTCCTCTACCGGGTGCTGGACATCCGCTCCACCCAGACCCTGGGGCAGCGGATTTTCGGCGTGGGCACCGTGGCGCTCTACAGCTCCGACAAGACAAGCGGCATCCTGGAGCTGAAAAACATCAAAAAGCCCGACCAGGTCCGGCGGTTCCTCAGCGACCTGGTGGAGCAGCGCCGCAGCGAAACCGGCGTCAAGGGCCGGGAGATCTACGGCTCCGGCAGCGTGATTCACAGCGCCGAGTGCGACACCGACGGCGACGGCAGCCCCGACTGCGATGAGATTTGAGGTGAAATCATGGCAAAAGAAGCAAAACGCTTTGAAAAGGTCTATTCCCAGGGTGCCATGACCAATGTGGAGATTTGGGTGGACCGGGAGACCGGCGTCAACTACCTGTTTACCTCCAGCGGCTACGCCGGCGGCCTGACCGTCCTGTTGGACCGCAATGGCAACCCGGTGATCTCGCCCCTCCAGCGGCAGGATCCGGAATAAAGGAAGCGTGAAGCGTATCAACGGGACTGCAAAATGCGGCAGTCCCGTTTGTTTACATGGCTTGAGCGCCTGCGCCCCGTGCGCCGGGATGCGATTTCTGCCGTAGATCACGCGCATGGCCTGTCCGCTTGAATTCGATGTTGCACGCATGAAACGAGATGGCTGTGTTTATTCTCCAAATGCCTCCCGGATTTGTTCGTTGGTTTTTGCGGACATACGAGGGATTTGCTTTAAATCCTGTTCTCGAATACTGATTGTTGCAATATCCGGCTTCTCACCATACTGGGGTATATTGATGAGCCAATACCCATCTACACAGCGTTCATCGCAAATCCAGCCCTGCATTCCCTTGTGGACACCTTCTTTTGCGTATTGTTCCTTCTCGACCACTACTTCCACAATATCCATTTCCTGC
>MHCFR04200__coassemble_801_pt1 | contig 16435 bp, 11 predicted proteins | sample MHCFR04200__metabat2_high_PE_003 | metagenome-assembled genome bin MHCFR04200
CATTTTGCATCCTTTTTGTATAATAAAATTAAAATAATTCTAATTATCCTTAAGAGGCGTACCATGACCAAGTACATGAAAAAAATTTTAGAGATCGTCCAAACCTCCTACGCCCACTTGACGGCGGAGCAGGTCTTCCAAGAACTGCGCAAGACGTACCCCACCGTCGCCATGGCCACGGTTTACAACAACCTCAACCGGCTGTGGGAGGAGGGGCAGATCCGCAAGGTGTCGGTGGAGGGGCTGCCGGACCGGTATGACCGCACCGCCCGGCACGATCATCTGCTGTGCCAGCGCTGCGGCAAGCTGGTGGATGTGGACCTGGGGGACCTGACGGACCGGCTGGAGCAGCAGACCGGCGTCTCTCTCCTGGGCTACGACTTGAAGCTGGTGTATCTCTGCGAGGACTGCAAAACCGGCGGCAAGACCCGGTGAGCTGCCGGCCGCGCCCGCTCCCGCGCACCCTTGCGTCAGCAAATTACATAGAAGAGAAGGAGGCAAGCAAATGAGCCAATGGAAATGCGCGATTTGCGGCTACGTCTACGATGAGGCGCGGGAAGGCACGCCCTTTGCGGCGCTGCCGGAGGACTGGACCTGTCCCCTCTGCGGCGCCGACAAGGCCGCCTTTTCCCCGGTGGGGCAGCAGCCAACCCCCGCGCCCGCACCGCCCGTGGCGCCGCTCTCCGCCCAGCCGCACCAGGACGCCCTGGTAAAGCTCCCGGCGGGCGTGCTGGCGGCGGTCTTATCCAACCTGGCCCGCGGCTCGGAGAAGCAGTACCAGGACCGGGAGGCGGTCCTCTTCCGGGAGCTGGCGGACTACTTCACCGCCGCCACGCCGCCGGTGGCCGACGCCGGACTGGAGGCCCTTCTGGACCTCTTGCGGGCGGATCTGCAGCAGGGCTACCCCGCCCTGAACGCCGCCGCCCAGGCCGCCGGAGACCGTGGCACCCAGCGTATCTGCGTCTGGGGCGAGAAGGTGACGCGGATGCTGGAGTCCCTGCTGGCCCGCTACCTGCGGGAGGGCGAGGCCTTCCTGGAGAACACCCAGATTTGGGTCTGCACCGTCTGCGGGTTTGTCTACGTGGGACAGGAGCCCCCGGCCCTCTGCCCCGTGTGCAAGGTCCCCGCGTGGAAGTTTGAAGCAGTGGAAGGGAGGCTTTGAGCGATGGGTAGAATTGCCGTTCGGAATCTGCGCCTTTGTACCAAGGACTGCATGTGCCTGTATGTCTGCCCCACCGGCGCCACCGACACCGAGAACAGCATCATTGACGTCACCAAGTGTTTAGGCTGCGGCGTCTGCGCCGACGCCTGCCCCAGCGGCGCCATCTCCATGGTGCCCACCGAATACCCGCCCCAGCAGGAAAAGGCGGATTCCGTTTTGGCCCTGGCCAACGATTTGGCCGCCGGCAAGGCCAGCCAGGAGCAGATGGCCCGCCAGCTGGCCCGGGAGGCCCAGGCACCTGGCCTGGCCCGGCTGATGGCCGCCGTGGAAAAATCCGTCCGGCTGGTCAGCGAGGACCTGACCCGAGAGTCCGGCTATATGCTGCCCCAGAGTGCCAACACCCACCGGCTGCTCCAGGACCTGGCTGAGAATCCCCCGGCCCCGGACTTCCCTGCCGCAGCGGCCCGGGAGCTGCTGGCGCGCATCCCCTGCAACGAACCGCTGAAAGAAGACGTGAAAGGAGAAACGGCCACCGTGAAACAATGGAAATGCAGTGTCTGCGGCTATGTCTACGAGGGAGAGACCCTGCCGCCGGACTTCACCTGCCCCGTTTGCAAGCAGCCCGCCTCGGCCTTTGTACCCCTCCAGGCAGAGACGCCCGCCCAGGCCGCCGGCAAGTATGCCGGCACCCAGACGGAGCAGAATTTGCAGGCCGCCTTCGCCGGCGAATCCCAGGCCCGCAACAAGTACACGTATTTTTCCGCCGTGGCCCAGCGAGAGGGCTATGAGCAGATCGCGGCGCTCTTTTTGAAGACGGCGGAGAATGAAATGGCCCACGCCAAGCTGTGGCTGGAGGAGCTGCGCGGCATCGGTGACACAAAGGAAAACCTGCTCCACGCCGCCGAGGGTGAGAACTATGAGTGGACCGATATGTACGACGGCTTCGCCAAGACTGCCGAGGCCGAGGGCTTCCCGGAGCTGGCCGCCAAGTTCCGCCTGGTGGCCGAGATCGAGAAGCGCCACGAGGCGCGCTACCGGGCGCTATTGCACAACGTGGAGACAGCCCAGGTCTTTGAAAAGAGCGAGGTCAAGGTCTGGGAGTGCCGCAACTGCGGCCACATCGTGGTGGGCACCGCCGCGCCGGAGGTCTGCCCCACCTGCCACTACGCCAAGAGCTATTTTGAGCTCCACGCCGACGCCTATTGAGGATTCGGCCCAGGCCAGTTCGCGGGGATTTGACCATGCCCCCGAACGATCATACGGAAACAGAACGGTTCAGGCCGGCTGGGAACTTCCCAGCCGGCCTTTTGCGTGGAGCGGAAGGTCCCCCGCCGTGACGGAAGGGCCGTAGGGGCGGGCTTCATGGCCGCCCGAAACCAGGTCGCGATTTTCGCCGGAGTTGTATGACTCCGAGCGCCGTAGGGGCGCGCATCGCGCGTCCGAGTGCCGGCGATTTCCACCGCACCAGCGTCAAACGCACCAAACCCTGTAGGGGCGGGCTTCGCGCGTCCGTACCCAGCCCCCGCGTCGTCTGCACCTCCGTCGAACGCACCAAGCCCGGCCACCTGAGCGGAAAGGCTCCCCTGGGTAAGGGGCCCGCAAGGGAGCGCCGCCAGCGGCGGAAGAAGCGACCGCAGCGGCCCAGCAGCCGCTTGCCTGGGCGGACCGCAACGCGGGCCGGGAAGGCTTAGCGGCAACCCGGAGCTGGCTCGCGCAGCGAGACTGAGGGGTTGTAGGCTGACGGCAACCGAGCGCTGACGTATGGCTGGAAGCGGGCGGTCATCGCCGGCTCTGATCCCCTCCGGCGCTGCGCGCCACCTCCCCTTGGGCACCAAGGGGAGGCCTTGTACCCGCACACGCCGTAGGGGCAGCCTGTATGGCCGCCCGGGCCCAGCCAGCGCAACCGCCGGGGCCGCGTACAAAACGTACCCGGTTGCGGGCGGCTGATAGCCGCCCCTACGGCGCGAAGCGTTTACCACAGGCGCGGCGGACGCACGGGTTGGCGGGGCGATGTGGGCATCGGCCCCTACGGGGTCTGCGTTGGCCACAGGCGGTGCTGGCGGGGGTCACTCCGCCCAGGTGGTGAAGTAGTGGCCGTTTTCCTCCTGGGTCTCCAGGTACCGAAGGCCAAAGTCGGTGACGGCGGTCTCGCCGCCGGATTTTTCCAGGGTGAAGTAGGCCATGCCGCCCAAACGGCAGGCCTCCTCAGTCTGGGCCGAGACGAAGTTCCCCAGGGAGTAATAGACCAGGGCCTGGCGTCCGCTCTCTCCCGTCACGTAACCCCAGGGCTGCAAAACGTGGGGGTGCGTCCCTAAAACCACGTCGGCGCCCCAGTCGGCAAAGTGTTTGGCCCAGGTCTCCTGGCTTTCGTCCGGCTCCGACTGGTACTCGGTGCCCCAGTGGACGTAGACCACCACCGCGTCCGCCGCGGCCCGGGCCTCCTCCACCGCCTGGCGCACCGCCGCCGCGTCGTCCAGGGTGTGGAGGGCATAGGGCGCCTCCTCCGGCAAGGCGTGGCCGTTGGTGGTCTGGGTGAAGCTCAGAAGGGCCAGGGTGATTCCGTTTCGCTCCAGCGTTTCATAGGGCCGGAAGGCCCCGTCCGCCGCCGGCTGGATGCCCAGGCAGGCGATTCCGGCCTCCCGGTAAAGCTGCGCCGTCCGGTCGATGGCCGAGAGGCCCTTGTCCAGGGCGTGGTTGCTGGCGCAGCTGACGATATCAAACCCCGCGCCGATCACGGCCTGCCCCAGCTCCACCGGCGTGCCGAAGACCGGGAACGTTCCGTAGTCCTCCGGGCGGTCCACCAGGACGGTCTCCTGGTGGAGGGAGGTGAGGTCGTAGTCCGCCAGCACGTCCGCCACGCCCGCGAAGAGAAAGTCAAAGGAGCCGTTCCGGCGCAGCAGCGCGTCCTCATAGATCTGCCGGTGAATCAGCGCTTCTCCCAGGGCGGCGAAGGTCACGGTTCTCTCCGGCAGCGCCACGCCCTCCAGGCCCCAGCTGCGCCAATCCCAGGCCGATTCGCTGCCGTCCCGGGACGTGATGACCAGCCGCTCCACGGGGTCAAAGCGCCAGGCCGCCGCCTCCAGGCCGATGTCCGAGGCCATCCATACCGGGCGCAGGGCTGCGCCGTCCCAGCGGTAGATGTCGATGTGCTGCGACCACTCCCGAGCCCCCGCTTCCTCCGTCACCCAGAAGGGACGGCTCTCGCCGTAGCGGCCCTGCCGCCAGGTGAGCAGCAGCAGCTCCCGGGCGCCGTCGTGGTCGATGTCGCACCAGAGAGCGTCCTGAACCAGTGTCTCCGCCGGGGACTGCCAGACCGCCGCGTCATCGGAGAAGACCGTGACGACCTTGCCCGCCAGGGTGATGCGCGTCGGCTCCCCCTGGGCCGCGTCCCCTTCAATCTCGCGGCTCTGCCACGAGACCCAGTTCGGCGGCCCACCGAAGGGCCACAGCGTCGCCACGGCCACGGCCAGCGCCACCACAGCCACCGCCAGAAAAGTCAGCAGCAGCCGCTGTCGTCTCATTGTAGGTACCAATAGCCCGTGGTCCACCAGGGCTTCTCCACCTGGGCGTCCCAGTTGTAGCTGCCGTCCTCCGTGATCCACTCGCCGATCATCTGCCGCCAGGTAGTGTCGGTCAGCCGCTGGGAAAGGGGCTGCTCAAACTGGTAGAAGTCGTACACCACGCCCGAGGCCACCCGCAGCGTGCCGTCCACCGGCACCACCACCAGGATTTCCGCCGGGCGTCCGTTGGCGATTTGCAGCACCCGGCCGTTGGGGTCGGTGGCGATGTCCGTCACCAGCGAGGCAGGAATCTCCTGGGGGTCCAGGTAGGGCGACTGGGACTTGTCCTCCACGGCCTCGATCCAGAAATGCTCCAGGGTGCCGCCGTAGGCGCGGATCAGCTCGTACTCCTCGTCGGTGAGCGTCTCCTCCCGCAGCTCCTTCTCGGAGATGGCCTCGAGCCGCTGCGCCAGCTCCGCCAGGCGGGAGAGATTCTCCAGATCGCCGTCGGAGATCAGGCCGTAGCTCTCCAGGCCCTCGGCCGTCTGCCGGGCCAGCAGTGCGAAGCGGCGGTAGACCTCCACCTCCGGCTCCACGTAGCCGCGGTCGTCCACTTCCTCCATCGGGCCGCCGCCCATCTCCGCCATGACCTGCTTGGCGTAGAGGACCGTATCGTGCTTGAGTTCGGTGAAGCTGCCGGCGTAGGTCTCCAGGTTATGGGTCTGCCAGGCCGTGGTGGTCATAAAGGAGGGGTAGCCCTCTCCCTTGGGCTCCAGCAGCGGCGAGAGGGTGTAGAGCCAGCTGGAGTAGAGGCTGCCGCTCCAGGTGGACTCCGGCGCCTGGCCGATGACGGTGCGGAGCTGCTCCATGGCCTCGCTGTAGCCGGCGTAGTCCGCCGCGCCCTGCTGCTCCAGCAGCGACAGCGCCAGGTCCGAGCCCAGGGCCGCGGGCAGGTCCAGCACGTCCGGCAGCATCCGCTTCTCGCCGGCGGCGTTCTCCTTGACGTTGCTGTAGACCAGTTGCTGCATCACCGCCGCGTCCAGGGTGAAGCGCTGGCCCATCAGCCGGAAGCCCTTGGTGACTTCCGGAATGTCCTCGGTGCCCTCCATCACCGGCACGGAGTTGATGGCCGGCGGGTCCATCTGCGCCACCAGGGCGGAGAAGGTCTCGTAGGCCGCCGCGTCGGCGGTGAGGTCCTCCAGGGTGGGGACGCCGCCGTAGGCCGCCTCGATGGCCGGGGCGTACTCATAGTACCCCAGGTCGTCGCTGGCGCCGGCGAAGAAGGCCGTCACGGTGTAGAGCATCTCCCAGGTGGGAAGGGCCGTCTCCCGGAGGGCCAGGGTCATCAGCAGGGCGCTGCGGTTGAGCCGCTCCGCGTTTTGGGCAAAGTTGACCTGGCCGTACCACATCATGGCCCGGAAGTACGCCTCCAGCACCGAATCGCCCTCGTAGTAGCCCCGGGGCTTGAACTGGCTGTAATCCATATCGCTCTCCAGGAGCGGTGAGGTCTCGATGGCGGAGGCCGCGTGGATGTACGAAAGCTCCTGCTGCACCAGCTCCGCCACCGCCGCCGGGGGCGTGGCCGCCGGGTCCTGGAGCGCCTCCGCCACGGCGAAGAAGGCCAGGTTCGTGCGGGCCGCCTCCTCCCAGGCCGTGCCGCGGAGAGCGTCGTACTGGGCCTGGCTGGTGGCGCGCATCGTCTGGCTCAGGGCCAGGAGCGGCTGGGCCAGGTGATCCTTCTCGGTGCGGCTCAAAAGCAGGCTGAAGTAGAGGTGGTAGGTGTGCATCATCGAGTCCACGGTGATGAAGTTGGGCGTCAGATTGTAGCGGTTGGACTCGTAGAGCTCATAAAACTCGTCATTGTACGTCTTGTGAACCACGAATAGATTTTCAGCCAGCAGCGCCTTCTCCGCATCGCTCAAAAAGGCAAAGTCCTTGGGATTGATGAGGTTGGAAAGGTCCGGCGCCACCTGATAGGCGGTGACGGCAGGGGTGATGGCCGCGCCCTCCCCCACGGAGAAGTTCAGGAAGGACTTGCGCGCCTGCGGCTCCACTGCCGGGAGCGCCGCGTCGGACGAAGCCGGCGGTTCCTCTGCCGTGGCGCCGGTCTCGGACGTCTCGGGCGGCGGCGTCACATCGGTCCGGCTCTGGTCCAGCGAAGCAGAGGGCGTCTCCGCTTGCTGTCCGCCGCCGAACCAGAAGAAGCCGCCCACAGCCGCCGCGGCTACAATCACCACGGCCAATACAGCCAGGAGGATACCCAGCGGCTTTTTCCGCCGGGGCGGCGTGGAGAGCGGCTTGCCGCATTGGGGGCAAAAGGCCGCGCTGTCTTGGACAGGCTTGCCACAAAATCTACAGTACATAGTCATGCCTCCTTCTCGTATCTCGGCAGCGCCGACGCGCACCGCCCGGCAGGATGGTTTTAGTAAATTCAGTATACCACACCTTCCTGCCCGGCACCAGCCCCAAGTGCCGCGCCGCCTCCCAGATTTCACGTCTGAAAAGGGAAGGATTTCCCACATTGACACGGCGAATTTCATACCGTAAAATAGATAAAATAGGTACTTCATTACGATCCTACGACGGGAGTGTTATTATGATCGTCTACTTTTCCGGCACCGGCAACAGCCGCTACTGCGCCCGGTTTCTGGCGCAGCGCCTGGGCGACACGGCAGAGGACACCACACCGTACCTCCGCAGCGGCGGCGCAGCCCACCTGACCGCGGCGCAGCCCTGGGTCTTCGTCTGCCCCACCTACGCCTGGCGGATTCCCCGGGTCTTCCGGGACTTCCTCCGGCGCAGCAGCTTTTCCGGCGCGAAGGACGCCTACTTCGTGATGACCTGCGGCAGCGAGACCGGCGACGCCCAGCGGGAGCTGCCGGCGCTGTGCGCCGCGCTGGGTCTCACCTACCGCGGCCTCTTCCCGGTGGCGATGCCGGACAACTATCTGGTTCTCTTCCAGACGCCCGCGCCCGAGGCCGCCCGGGAGAGCCTGGCCACGGTCCGTCCCCGGCTGGAGGAGGCCGCCCGGCTGATTCAGCGCGGCGAAACGCCGGACCCCCTGCCGGTATCGCTCCTGGACAAGCTCAAGTCCGGCATCGTCAATCAGGGGATGTACCGCTACTTCATCCGCACCAAGGCCTTTTACGCGACGGACGCCTGCGTCGGCTGCGGCAAGTGCCAGGCACTCTGCCCGCTGGGGAACATCCGGCTCCAGAACGGGCGCCCGCAGTGGGGCCAGAACTGCACCCACTGCATGGCCTGCATCAGCTATTGCCCCACGAAGGCCATCGAGTACGGAAAGGCCAGCCGCGGCAAGGCCCGCTACCACTTCCCCGAGGAGCTTTAAGGCGGCGCTTCGCGCATCAGTAAGAGGAGAATTGCATGGCTAGAAAGAGAAAGATCAACGTACACATCGTGGGCGCAGGCCAGATCGGCCAGGCCCTGGCAGCCCAGCTCTCCCAGGACGACTGCGCCGTCACCGTGGTGGACACCGATGCCGCCGTCATCAACACCCTGAGCAACACGCTGGATGTCTATTGCTATCGCGGCAACGGCGCGTCCTACCAGGCACTTCAGGAGATCAAAGCCGGGGATTCGGACATCTTCATCTCCGTCACCGATTCCGACGAACTGAACATCCTCGCCTGCCTGACGGCCCATATGATGGGCGCCAAGCACACCGTGGCCCGGGTGCGGAACATCGACTACGCCCAGCACAGCAGCTTCTACCGCGACCAGCTGGGCCTCTCCATGACCATCAACCCGGAACTGGCGGCTGCGGCGGAGATCAGCCGCGTCCTCCGCTTCCCCTCGGCCACCCGGGTGGAGCTGCTGGCCAAGGGCCGGGCCGAGCTGGTGGAGCTGAACCTGACGGCGGGCAGCCCCCTGTGCGGCCTCTCCCTCCACGAGTTCGGCCAGCGGATCAATCTGCTGGTGTGCGCCGTGGTGCGCGGAGGCGAGGTCCACATCCCCAAGGGCCACTTCGTCTTGGAGGAGGGCGACATCCTCTACCTCACCGGCGCCCCCTCGGCCTTCCGCAAGGCCATGTCCAAGCTGGCGCTGCCGGTGCGGCCCACCCACTCGGTGCTGGTGGCCGGGGCCGGGCGCATCAGCTACTATCTGGCCCAGCAGCTCAAGCGCGAGGGCGTCCACGTCACGGTGGTGGAGGAAAACCACGAGCGGGCCGTGGACTTCTGCCGGAAAAACCCCGAGTGCGACGTGATGAACGACAACGCCATCGCCTACTTTGACTCTATGTCCGATGCGGACCTCCAAAACACCGACGCCTTCGTCTCCCTCACCGGCAACGACGAGCTGAACGTGGTGGCGGCCATGTACGCTGCCTCGCTGCGCATCCCCAAGGTGATCTCCCGGCTCAGCAGCAGCTCCAAGCTGAAAATTCTCCAGAAGGACGACCGCATCACCACCGTCTCCCAGGAGGACACCGCCGTGAACCTGATTTTGGGCTACGCCCGCTCCCTGATGAACGCCGAGGCCCACGACGCCGTGGAGGCCCTCTACCGGCTGATGGACGGTCGGCTGGAGTTCATCGAGTTCCGCATCACCGAATCCTCGCCCCACCTCAACCAGCCCATCCGGGAGTGGCGCATCAAGGACGGGACGCTGCTGGCCCACATCCTGCGCGACGGCAGGCACATCGTCCCCCGGGGCGACGACGTCATCCGCCCCGGCGACCGGGTGCTGGTGGTGACGACGCTGAAGCAGCTGACCCGGCTGGAGGACATCTTCCTCTCCCCGAGGGAGGCGGCCAGCGAACGATGAACAAGCGCAGCGTATTGAACATCCTGGGCAAGATCGTCCTGACCGAGGTTTGCCTGATGATCCCCTCCCTGCTCGTCTCGCTCTACTACGGCGACGGCGACTGGATCTACTTCGTCGTGACCATGATCCCCGCCGCGCTCCTGGGCGCCGCCCTCAGCCGCGTCAAGCCCCAGGAGGCCAAGCTCACCAGCCGGGACGGCTACTGCATCGTGGCCTATGGGTGGATTCTCATCTCTCTGATCGGCGCGGTGCCGCTGTACCTCACCGACCAGTTCACCTCCTACTTCCAGGCCCTCTTTGAGATCGTCTCCGGCTTCACCACCACCGGCGCCTCTGTCCTGGCCAAGCCGGAGCTGCTGCCCCACGGCGTCCTCTTCTGGCGCAGCTTCACCCACTGGATCGGCGGCATGGGCGTCTTGGTCTTCGTGCTGATGATTATTCCCATGAAGAACGACAATTCCATGCACCTGGTCCGGGCCGAGGTGCCCGGCCCCATCGCCGGCAAGCTGGTGCCCCGGATGAAGCGCACCTCCATGATCCTCTACGGGATCTACACCGCCATGACGGCGGTGCTGGTGGTTTTGCTGCTGTTGGGCGGCGTCAAGCTCTTCGACAGCCTCTGCCTGGCCTTCGGCGCTGCCGGCACCGGCGGCTTCGCCGTCTCCTCGGCCGGCATCGCCGGCTATGCCAGCCCCTACGTGGAGATCGTGCTGGGCATCTTTATGATCCTCTTCGGCATCAACTTCAACATCTACTACCTCATCCTGGTGGGCCGCATCCGCGACGCCCTGGGCTCCGAGGAAGTGCGGTGCTTCCTGGGCATCATCGCCGTGGCCACCATCGCCATCACCATCAACATTTTCTCCCTGGTCTCCTCTCTGGGGGAAGCACTGCGCCACGCGTTCTTCCAGGTGTCCAGCATCATCACCACCACCGGCTTCGCCACCGTGGACTTCAACCTCTGGCCCGAGTTCTCTAAGCACACCCTGGTTCTTTTAATGGTCATCGGCGCCTGCGCCGGCTCCACCGGCGGCGGCCTCAAGGTCTCCCGGGTCATCATCCTGGTCAAGTCCTTCCTGGCGGAGATCCGTTACATCGTCAGCCCCAAGTCGGTCCAGACGGTGCGCCTGGAGCATAAGTACGTGGACAAGGTGACGCTCAACTCCACCCGCACCTATGCCGCGGCCTATATGATGCTGGTGGCCCTCTCCACGCTGATCCTCTCCCTGGACGGCTACAACCTCATCACCAATCTCACCGCCGTCCTCTCGTGCATCAACAACATCGGCCCCGGCCTGGACCTGGTGGGCCCCATGGCCAACTTCGGTATCTACTCCGACTGGGCCATGGTGCTGCTGTCCATGGTCATGCTCATCGGGCGGCTGGAAATCTTCCCGATCTTCCTGCTGTTCTCCCGTTCGGCCCACGGGAAATAAACACAAAAAGCCGTATTTCTGGAGCAAACCAGAAATACGGCTTTTTTTGCCGCGCCTATTGTTGGGCTGCGCGCCGCGCCGCCCGGGGGCGGAAGAAGCCCAGGTACACCAGCATGGCCGCCATCATCCAGAAGTAGGCCATCATGTAGGGCTCTTCGAAGATATTTTCAAAGTAGCAGTGGGCCAGCACGCCGCAAAGCCCCGAGAGGATGCCCGCAGCCAGGGGCTGCATCCTGGGCCCGCCGGCGCGGTGGATGAGGCCGCTGCGCCGCACGCACCGAAGGCCGATCAGCACCAGCGCCGCCAGCAGCACCACGAAGAAGATAAAGCCCAGATAGCCCATCTCCACCATGATCTTCAGGTAGTAGTTGTCCAGGTAGAAGTAGTCCCACTGGTCGATGATCTTGGTCTGCATGGCGATGGCGCCGCCGAACATACCCAGACCCAGGCCCAGCCAGGGGTGGCCGGACTCCACCAGGTAGTTGAGGCCGTAGTGCCAGCGGCTGGCGCGTCCGCCCCGGGCAGTGGACTCGGCAAACTGCTCGGTGAAGAGGTAGCCGATCCGGCTGGCCACAAAGGGCAGGAACATGGCCGCCACGGCGGCCACCACCAGCAGGGCGAAGAGCCGCCGGTCCACCAGCAGGCAGAACAGCACCACCGCCACCGCCATGGCAACCCACGCGCCCCGGGACATGGTAAAGAGGCAGGCAAAGCACATGGCAAAGGCGCACGCCCAGGCCAGGAGCTTCTGCCACGTCTTGGGCAGGTAGTACGCCAGGCCCGCGGCCATGGGGGCGAACATCACCATGTAGTCGCCCATGATGTTGGGACTTCCGAAGATGGAGAAGACCCGGGTGCGCACCGACTGCTCGGCCTGGTCGGTCCAGTTGGAGGGAATGGGCACGGCCACGATAAACTGGTAGATGCCGTGGAGGGCGATGACCGTAGCCAGGGCCACCATGGCGAAGTAGAGCGTCCGGAAATCCCGGTCATCCCGGAGCATCCGGGTGACGACGAAGAACCAGAGCATATACTGCACCGTGGCCCGGTAGCCGTCCACCGCGATGGAGTAGTAGTCGAAGACCGTGTTCATCAACAGGAAGCCCAGGGCCAGGAATGCCAGCAGCGGCACGTCCAGCGGATTGGTGCGGGCCTCCAGCGGCGTCGCGCGGTCCATCCGCAGCCGCAAAATCCAGAGGAGGCTCACCAGGAGCAGCGCCTCGTCCCACAGCGACGAGAGGACCGGCACGGAGAGGACGTCCCGCAGCACGTAGTCCACGCCGCAGTAAAGCCCCAGCACCGTGAGGATCACGCCGGTGAGGCCGCCGCGGAACATCCAGCCCAGCAGCACGCTCCCCTCGCCCCAGCGGAAGAGCCCGCGCCAGATTCGGCCCACGACGCTGGCCCGGAACCACTCCAGGGGCCGGGAGACGCCCGCCAGCCGGTCATTGAGCCGCTGGGAGAGCCGCCGGTAGCCCGAGGCCTCGGTGAAGCCCGCCTCCGCGGAGAAGCGCCGGTCCAGAAACCGCCGCGTCCCGCTGGCCTGCCACCAGCGTCCCAGGGCCGCCAGGAAGCGGCTGCCCGAAGCCAGTCTTCCAAAAAACGCGCCGATGGCTGCCACGACCCGCCACAGAAGGCTCAGCCGCAGCATCTCATCCATGGGCTTCAACCTCCAGGCTGGAGACGACGCCCTCCACCTCGATGTCCGAGGTCTTCACCAGATGCTCGATGCCCACGCGGACTTCCTGGGAGCCGACGGAATAAGTGGAGTTGGAGAAAGCGGTGTTGACTTCAATGGTGAAGTAGAGGTCGGTGCGGGTGGTGTCGCCCTCCACCACCTCCACGGCCTGGCAGTCGGTGATGGAGCCGTCCAGCAGCTTGCCGGAGCTGAGCAGCTGCCCGCCGACGTGGGCCGTGCAGTAGTCGGCCACGTGCTGGGGCACGTCCTGGGCCACGACTTCGTAGGTGAGGGTCACTTGCTGGCTGGTGGCGGCGGATACGGCCTTGTTGCCGAAGAGCTTCATGCCCACCGCGGCCACGGCCACCACCAGAATCAAAACAACGACCAGGTCGATGAGGTTGACCTTCCCAAAGAGCCGGCCTTTTTCGTCAATGATTTTCATAAGTTCCTCCTGCATATGGAATTGTTCCGGCGCTGCCGGTCTCAGCCATTATACCCTGTTTCTCCCTGCCTTGCAACCCGGCGCGGGGAAAAAGTGGCCAGCCGGCGGACGCCACTTTTTCACTATTCACGCTTCACGAAACTTGTCACGCTTCACTTGCACTCCGGTCCGTCCCCCGGAGCCGCCCGAACACACCAGCTGGCTGGCGGCTGATAGCCGCCCCTACGGCGGGAACGGGAGTTTGGTGGATGTGTAGGGGCCGATGCCTACATCGGCCCGAACCCGCCGCAGACGGGTCTGTTCGACGTAAGCACTCAGGCGGTGCGGGCTGGTTTGCCTCCGGCGGGGAACTTTTCACCGCAGAAAAGTTCCCAAAATGCGCCGGGGGCTGCGGCCCCCGGTCCCCCGTGGGGCTGCGCGGCGTGCATCCCCGGAAAAGGCATTTCCCAGGCTGTTACGCTCCACCGGGCCGTCCCGTCCCATACTGCCTACCCCTTCCCGGCTTCGCGCGGGCTAGTAGAATCGGCTGGCTATTACAGCTACAGTACTTTTCTCTAAGGCCGCACGGACTGCCTCGGAACAAGGCGAGACACTGCACACGGCAGTTTTTACAACCCCTCAGTCAGGCCCGCGTTTTCCGCAAGCACGCCGTAGGGGCCGATGCCCACATCGGCCCGAACCCGCCGCAGGTGGGTCTCATCGCCGCCCCTACGGTACCCCTCCGTCAGGCCTACGGCCTGCCACCTCCCCTAAAGCCCTCCGGGCGTTAGGGGAGGCTTGGGTCGCTGCGTTCGGCGGTAACACTCAAGTAGTACAGCTAGGCGGACGCGCAATGCGCGCCCCTACGGTGGAAACGCGGCCCTCTGCATTGGCCGCTTGCACCTGTGGGGCGGTCACGCCAGCCGGAGCAGCACCTCCCGGCGGTTGTCCGCCGGGTGGGCCAGGACGTGCGCCAAAAGCGCCTGGAGGTGCCGCCCCACTTCCGGGCCGCGGAGCTGCGGAAAGTCAGCCCCCGAGACCGCCAGGTCCCGGAGATAGAGGCACTCGCCCGAGGCGAGAATCTCCTCCGCCGATTCCGCGTCGCCCGCCAGCGCCGCCGCGATTCGCCCCCGGGTCTCCCCGTGGGCGGACAGAAGCTGCTTGCGGCCCAGGCGATCCTGCGGCCAGGAGAGCTGTGCTGCGGCCATGGCGTCCTGGGAAAGCCGCCGGGGCAGCCGCAGGGCCGCCAGGTCCAGCTCGGGATACGTCCGGCACAGCCCGGCCCAGCGAACCTCCGCCGTCGCCGGCAGCCGCGAAAGCCACCCGGTGTCCCGGCCCTCGGGAAAGCCGAAGGCCGCCAGCAGCCCCAGGGCCGCCATCTCGCCCACGCGGCCCGGGCGCGGGGAGAGAAGCGTCTTTTCCACCTCGTCCCGGACCCGCTCCGCCGAGAGCGCCGCCGTCAGCGCGTGGCAGCGGCGGATGGCCGCATCGGTCCCGGCCTCCAGGGAAAAGTCCAGCTGCGCCGCAAACCGCAGCGCCCGGAGCATCCGCAGCGCGTCCTCCCGGAAGCGCTGCTCCGGCTCTCCCACGGCCCGCAGAATCCGCCCCTTCAGGTCGGCCTGGCCGCCGAAGGGGTCCGCCAGGGCGCCGCGCAGGTCCATGGCCATGGCGTTGACCGTAAAATCCCGCCGGGCCAGGTCCGCCTCCAGGGAGGAGACGAAGGTGACGCCCGCCGGGTGCCGCCCGTCCAGGTACGGCCCGTCCGCCCGGAAGGTGGTCACTTCGGCCTCGGTGTCCTCCAGCAGCACCGTGACGGTGCCGTGGGCGATTCCGGTGGGGACGCAGTGGGAAAACAGCGCCATCACCGTCTCGGGCCGGGCGGCGGTGGTGATGTCCCAGTCGTGGATGGGGCGGCCCAGGAGCGTGTCCCGGACGCAGCCGCCCACGAAATACGATTCATACCCCGCCCGCTCCAGCGTTTTGAGGATTTCTGCCGGTGCCCGTTTGACCATGTCGCTCCTTTCCGCGCCGTGCGCGTCATCGCAAAATTTCCCTTGTATTCTCGTGCGAAATAATATATAATGCTGCTTTGGTATCCGTCCGCAGAACCTTTGCCGGTTCCGCATCGGAGGACCGTTTTACGGTTATTATACGAGGGGGACGGCGCTCCCGCAACAGGGATTCTTCTCAACCTGGAGGCTTTTTGTATGAATCATCCATCGGGAATTTCCATCGAGGCATATCTCAAGCCCGGCGTCCACGCCCATCTGGTGGGCATCGGCGGCGTGTCCATGCGTCCGCTGGGGCTGGTGCTCCAAGAAAGAGGCCTTCGGATCACCGGCTCGGACATGACGAAATCCCTGGCCACCGACGAGCTGGAGGCCCAGGGCATTCCCGTGGCCATCGGCCACCGGGCTGAGAACATCCAGGGCGCTGCCCTGGTGATCCGCACCGCCGCCGCCCACGACGACAACCCCGAGATCGCCGCCGCCCGCGCCCAGGGCATCCCGGTCTTTGAGCGGGCCGAGGCCTGGGGCATTCTGATGCGCAGCTTCCCCAACGCCATCTGCGTCTCCGGCACCCACGGCAAAACCACCACCACCTCTATGATTACCCAGATCTTCATGGAGGCCCAGCGGGACCCCACCGTGATGATCGGCGGCACGCTGCCGATGCTCCACGCCTCCCATCGGGTGGGCCGGGGCGATACCATTATTATGGAGAGCTGCGAGTACTGCAACTCCTTCCTGAACTTCTTCCCCACCGTGGCGCTGATTTTGAACATCGAGGCCGACCACCTGGACTTCTTCAAAGACCTCCAGGACATCCAGGCATCCTTCCGCAAGTTTGCCCAGCTGGTGCCGGCGGACGGCCTGATCCTGGCCAACGGCGACGACGCCAACACCCTGGAGGCACTGCGGGGCCTTTCTTACCGCACCTTCGGCATGGGCGAGGAGAACTTCGTCCACGGCGCCAACTTTAGCCCCGACTGGCGGGAGTTCGACGTCCTCTGCGGCGGCGTCCATTACGCCCACCTCACGCTCTCGGTCATGGGGCGGCACAACGCCATGAACGCCCTCGCGGCCTGCGCCGCGGCCCACAACGCCGGCATCCCCGGCGACGTGGCGGCCCGCGCCCTCCGCAGCTTCACCGGCGCGGGGCGGCGGATGGAGTTCAAGGGCCGCTACCGCGGCGCCGACATCTACGACGACTACGCCCACCACCCCGGCGAGCTGCACGCCCTGCTGGCCGCCGCCCGGGGCCTGGGCTACCGGCGGATCCTCTGCGCCTTCCAGCCCCACACCTACAGCCGCACCAAGGCCCTCTTTGACGACTTCGTCCGGGAGCTGAAGACCGTGGACGTGGCCATCCTCACCGACATCTTCGCCGCCCGGGAGAAAAACACCGTGGGCGTATCCTCGCAGATGCTGGCCGAGCGGATTCCCGGCG
>MHCFR04200__coassemble_830_pt1 | contig 16070 bp, 11 predicted proteins | sample MHCFR04200__metabat2_high_PE_003 | metagenome-assembled genome bin MHCFR04200
TAATAGCACGATATGCTTTTTTATACAAAGCCATCAGGCTTTTTATCTTCTCCCCCCCCCACCGCCGGGAACACCCGGCGGCGGGGCGGTGGCTTATCGGATGGGGCAAGCGCCGGTGGCGCAGTCGGAAAGGCCCAGGTCCAGCTCGCTCTCCTCCTGCTCGTAGCGCGAGAGGAGCGAGGGGTTGAAGGGCCGCATGGCCGCTCTGCGCCGTTCGTACTCGGCCTCGTCGATGGCCTCGTAGGGCAAAAGCTCATAGAAGCTGTCGTCAAAGCTGAGGAAGGACAGGGCCACGACGTCGTCCCAGTTGTCCCAGACCCACTGCTCCACTTCGTCCCACTCGTTGTCGCGGACGTGGACGGTGATGGAGCAGTTGTGATCGACATAGTGGGTCATAAAGAGCTTGTAGTTCTCCAGCTGCTCGATGGCGGAGACGTCGGCCTTGACGCGGCCCGCCGGGGCCTTGACCGGGAACTCGATGACCTTGGTGGTGGGATCGTCGGGGTCCTGGCCCACCTCGGGCAGCACCGGGTAGCCCAGCTCCTCGCAGACGCGGCAGAGCGGGTCGGTGGCGGTGATCCGCACCCGGCGGATGTAGTAGGGCGCGTGGGAGTAGTGGACGCCGCTGGAGACCGTGGGCAGCAGCGAGAGCGTCCCCTCTGGCTTGAGGGTGGTGGCCAGCAGCGGCTTGGGGCCTCCCAGCCGGGCCGCGATCTCCGCCGCCGCCTGGTGAACCGTCTCGCGCATTTCATCCAGCAGCTTCGCCTGCTCCTCCCGGGTCATGGCCGTGGCGTTGACCATGTCCTGCCAGCCGGTGAGGGAGCAGCCGATCAGCCGGTCGCGCTTTTGCACCTGGTTCCACCGGTGCATCTCCAGGGTGCGGCAGGTCATCCGGTAGCCGGCCCGGGCGGAGAGCCGCTGGGCCTCCATCAGCCCGGCCTTGTCCAGCACGCCGTTTTTCACAAAGGCCATGACGTTGACCGTGGTCAGGTTGCAAAGGCCGTGGCTGTCCAGCAAAATCTCGCCGCAGGGATTGCAGCCATTGAAGTTCTCCCGGCGCTTTCTGCCGGCCTCCTCGTTGATCCAGCCCGGCTCGCCGGAGTAGCGCATCTGCTGGAGGTGCCAGTGGAGCTTCTCCCGGGTGGGCTTCTGGCGGTAGTAGATGGAGTTGTTGCTCATCTGCCGGTGGGCGATGGACTTGTCGATCTCCCAGCGCCCGCCCACGCTGCGGTAGAGCTGGCTCTTGGCCTGGATGCAGGTCTCGTCGTCGGCGTCAATGAGGCCGATCTCCGAGGTGCGCCGCACGCCGCCGGAAACCACGTTCTCGCCGATGATATTGGCGATGTCCAAAAGGTCGATGGGCTTGAGGTTGGTCCAGGTCTCCTGGCTCCGCTGCCCGGCGGCCTCGACGACCTTGTGGATCTTGTCCAGCATGGCCATCATGGAGCCGAAGCCGCTGGCGGTGCCGCCGAAGTTCTTCAGCCGCTCCCCCTTGGGCCGGATGGAGTCGTAGACCACGATCAGCTTCTTCAGCGAGACGTACTCCCGGTTGGTCAGCAGGTCGAAGTAGTGCTGCAAGGCCTGGGCCCAGCCCTCCTTGGAGTCGCCGATGGACATGGTGGCGGTGTCCCGGGTGAAGTTGAGGTCCGTGAACTCCAGCCGCTCGGCCACGGGCCGGGCGTCGTAGGACTTGTGGAGAATCTTCAAATCCGTCCGAACCGGGGGCAGCTTGTCCGCGTCGCTCTGGAGGACCCGCACGCCCACGCCGCTGCCCACCATCAGGAGGTAGAAGAGGTCGTGGTAGGCGGAGAAGTCGTCGATGACGGTGAAGGCGCAGTTGTAGTTGGCCATGGGGTACTGCTCAGCCACCGGCGTGCCGCCCACCCAGAGGGTGCGGCCCGAGAGGAACTGCCGCAGATGATAGATGTTGTCAAAGAGCTTCTCGGCCTCGTCCCGGGAGGTGGGGGCCAGGGAGCAGTTGTACTCCACGGCCCGGCGGACCGTCTCCCACCAGAACTCCCGGCGGCCCAGCCGGGGCAGGAAACGGGAATAGGTACGGGTGTAGACAAAGGCGCCCAGCTGGCCCATGGGGTTGGGAGCGTGCTTATAGGGGCTCAAAAACTCCCGGCTCAGAAGGCCCTCCTGCCAGGTGCCGCTGGTGCGCTCCTTCTCCTTCTCCATCCGGTAGAGGATATAGGCCTTGGCCGTCTGGTAGTGCATCGTTTCAAAGAGCATCTCTTCGACGGTGTCCTGAATTTTTTCTATGTCAATAATCTCCCGGCCCATGGCCGCCAGCTTGTCGGTCACGGCCTGGGTCACGGCGTCGATGGCGGCCTCGTCCCGCTCGCCGGCGGCTGCCGAAGCCAGGGAGATGGCCCGGTGGATATACGCCGCCTCAAAGGGCACCACCTTGCCGCTGCGCTTTCTTACGTTCATCGTTCTCCTCCTCGTCGTATCTTGTCGCATACAATATATAGTAGCTCTGAGGGAGGGAAAAGTCAATATCTTGATTTTTTCAAAAAGCCTGTTCAAATCGGCGGAAAATTTTCAATTTTGTACAATGTGCTGAACGCACCGACGACCGTCCCGGCAGTCCGGGACGGTCGTCGGCAGAAGCGGCGCGTTCAGCGGGCGCGGCGGCGTTAGCCCCCCGCCAGCAGCTGGGCAAAGATGGGCAGGTTTTCCTCGTAGAGCGCCGGCAGATCGCGCTGGGGCAAGGGGTTCTCGCCTCGGCCAACCTCGATGGTAAAGCCCGGGCGGCGATACTCCGCCATAAACCAGTCCCGGTATCCGCCGTTGGCGCTCTCGGGCGGCGGGCTGGTCAGGCGATAGCCGGAGGCGGCGGCCAGGCGCTCTGCCAGGGCAGAATCCGGCACCCTGCCCTCCGGGTCGGCGGCATAGATTTCGCCGCCCTGGGCGTGCCAGGCGGCCACGGTGTGGGGGGCAAAGCGCCGCGTCAGGTCATAGAGGGCGCGGGTCTCCGGCTGGTCCAGCGGCTCCGCCCCGGGATAGTCCCGGGGCCCCGGCGCCGTGACGCCGGCAGCGGCCTTGACCTTCCTGGCCTGCTCCCACCGGGCCGGATAGTTGAGGTTCAGGTCCACCCCGGCGCCGTTGGCCTTCCAGCCCCGGGGAAAGGGCACCTGGGGCTGGCTGGCCGCCAGGACCCGGGCCCGGGCCACCTCCGCCGCCGAGGCCCGGCCCAGTACCAGGTCGGCGCCGTCGGGGTTGACCAGCGGCACCAGGCACAGCGTCGTCCGGCGGAAGAGGCTGCGGGCCGGCATCCCGTAAAATTGGCCTTCCTCCCGCAGGGCCGTCACGTAGTCCTCCAGCAGCCGCCACAGCAGGAGGCTGGTGATCCACTCATTGCCGTGGTGTCCGGCGGTCAGCAGGACCCGGCGGCCACCGGTGCCCAGCCGGATCACCCACAGCCGCCGCCCGCCCGCCGTGGTGGCCAGGGGCGCGGAAGAGATCCAGCGGCACCGGGCGTGGAGCCCTTCCAGGAACACCTCTTCCATGGCGCTTTCAAAGGGCGCGTTCCAGGGCACCACCGGGCAGTCGATGGGCACGCGGATCAGCTGCCCCGGGACCGGTCCCCCCGGCGGCAGGCCGCAGTTCCCGGCCCAGATGGCCTGAATGGTGGTGCCGTAGGCCTGCGCCACCTGGTAGAGCGTCTCCCGCGGCGCCATCCGATGGCACCGGTAGCCCACCAGGTAGTCCCACAGGGCCCGGCTGGTGATGAGATCGGCCTCCCCGGTCTCGGGAAGCCCGTAATGGCTCTGAAATTCAGCAATTGATTTGGCCCCGGCTTTGTCCAGGGCAAAGTCTGTCCATCGCAATGTACATCCCCTCCGGTATAAGGTATGCGGACAGGCCGGGCCGTAGAACCAAAAATCCCCCGCCACAAGGCGGGGGATGCTCGAAACCGGATTACTGGAGCCGGGCCTTGAGGATGCGAACCACCACGGGGCTCAGCACCACATTGACGGCCAGCTCAATGAGGAAATTGAGGCCGATCAGGCCCAGGAAGACGTACGTCACCAGGTCCACGGCGCCGCGGCCGGTCTGTTCGCCCCAGGCAGCGGCCCAGGAGAGGAGCAGCGGCTTGAAGACGGCCACGGCGCCCAGGCAGAAAATGCCGGTGTTGACCAGCGGGCAGACCACGGCGGCCAGGACGGTGGCGAAAATCTGGCTCTTGTGGTGCAGGGCCTTATAGACCAGGCCGGACAGCGCGCCGCAGGCGACGCCCTTGCCCAGGCAGATCAGGGCCGTGACCACGGGGTTGACGCCCCACATCAGGTAGCCGCCCTGGTCCGTGCCGGTGATGCAGGCAATCAGCACCACCACACCGAAGACAAAGCCCAGCCAGGCGCCGGCCTTAACGCCGTAGATGGCCGTACCGATGACGATGGGGATCAGCACCAGCGACGGGGTGAAGGGCCCCAGCCTGACGACACCGGCCATCAGCTGCAAGACCACCACAATGGCGGTGAAGATGGCCATACCCACCAGGGTCTTGGTCTTTCTCAGGGAATTGGTTTCGTTTTCTCGCATTGGATTAACCTCCTGCTGCTGCTCCGGCTTCCCCGGATGCAGCGCATTTTATATTTGCAAAGGCCGAAGGGCCTTTACATACTTACATACAATTTGCGTTGCGGCAGACTCGCGCAAAACGCAGCGGCCCAGATGCGGCTTGCCTTGACGGGCCGCAACACGGGCCAGGAAGGCAACCCGCCCCATCGTCCCCTGCGAATGCAAAAACCGGTTGCACCCGCCCAAGCCTCCCCTAACGCCCGCAGGGCTTTAGGGGAGGTGACAGGCCGCAGGCCTGACGGAGGGGTCACAATCCCCCAGTCATGGCTCACGCCATGACAGCCCCCTTTGCACAAGGGGGCCTTTGGTGCGGCGGGTGAAATGGCCTTGTGCAACAATCTTACCCTCCGCAAGAGGCCGCTTCGCGGCGCGGACGCGCGATGCGCGTCCCTACGAAGCAAATCGCTGGCTGGTGCATTCGGCGCAGGCGCTCCGTAGGGGCCGATGCCCACATCGGCCCGAACCCGCCGCAGGCGGGTCTGTTCACCGCGGGCGCTCCGGTGGGGCGGCTCAGTCGTCCCAGGGGAGGTCTTCAGGCTGCTCCGCCGCCTCCGGCTCGTCGGCTGCGGGCGCTTCCGGCGTCAGGCCCTGCATCTGCTGCCACTGCTCTTTCGTAATCAGCAGCTGCCGGGGCTTGGAGCCCTCGAAGGGGCCGACAATGCCCTTCTCCTCCATCTCGTCCACGATCCGGGCGGCCCGGGCGTAGCCCAGCTTCAGCCGCCGCTGGAGCATGGAGACCGAGGCCTGGCCCGTCTCCAAAATCACGTCCACGGCGGCGGGCAAAAGCTCGTCGCCCTCGCTGTCGCCGTCGTCCAGGCTGGCCGCCGAAGCGCCGCCGGAGCCGGACTTGCCGCCGCTCTCCTTGGCCTTCTGGTCGATCTCCTGCATGACGGCGTCGTCATAGTCCGCCGCGGCGTTGCCCTTGATGAACTCCACCACGGCCTGGACCTCGTCGTCGGTGATAAAGCAGCCCTGGACGCGCCGGGGCTTGCCCTGGCCCAGGGGGGCGTAGAGCATATCGCCCTTGCCCACCAGTTTTTCCGCGCCGGCGGTGTCCAGGATGATCCGGGACTCCATGGCGCTGGCCACGGCGAAGGCGATGCGCGAAGGGATGTTGGCCTTCATCAGGCCGGTGATGACGTCCGCCGAGGGACGCTGGGTGGCGATCACCAGGTGGATGCCCGAGGCGCGGCCCATCTGGGCCACGCGGCAGATGGCCTCTTCGACTTCCTTGGCCGCCACCAGCATCAGGTCGGCCAGCTCGTCGATGACCACCACGATCTGCGGCAGCGGCTGCCGGTCCTCCATGGCGGCGCAGGTCTTATTGTAGGAATCGAGGTCCCGGACGCCGGCGTCGGCCATCATCCGGTAGCGCTTCATCATCTCGGTCACGGCCCACTGCAAAGCGCCGGCGGCCTTCTTGGGGTCCGTCACCACGGGGATCAGCAGGTGGGGAATGCCGTTGTAAATGCCCAGCTCCACCATCTTGGGGTCCACCATGATGAGGCGAACCTCCTCGGGCTTGGCCTTGTACAAAAGGGAGATGATGAGGCTGTTCATGCACACCGACTTGCCTGAGCCGGTGGTACCGGCGATCAGCAGGTGGGGCAGCTTGGCGATATCCCCGACGATGCAGTTGCCGCCGATGTCCTTGCCCACGGCGAAGGAGATGCGGGACTTGCTCTTGTGGAACTCCAGCGAGTCGATGACGTCCCGGATGTGGACGGTGCTGACCAGCTTGTTGGGCACCTCGATGCCCACGATGGAGATTTTATCGGGGATGGCGGAAATGCGCACGCCGGTGGCGCCCAGCGCCAGGGCGATGTCGTCGGAGAGGTTGGTGAGCTTGGAGAGCTTCACGCCCCGGTCCAGCTCCAGCTCGTAGCGCGTCACCGAGGGGCCGCGGATGACGTTGATGATGTGGGCGTCGATGCCGAAGCTCACCAGGGTGTCGCTGAGGCGCTGGGCGTTGAGCTGCATCTCCTCGGTGCCGTCCACCGTCGCGGCGGTGGCCTCCTCCAGCAGCCGCACCGGCGGGTAGGCGTAGACCGCCGGCTGCTCCTCGGCCTGGGCGATCTCGCTGGCGATCTTGGCGGCCTCCAGCCGGGTCTCCTCCTTCTTGGCCTTGCGGCTTCCCTCGTCGGGGAGCGTCAGCTCCGGCAGCGCGGCGGCCGCGGCGTCAAACTTGGCCTTCTGGGGTGAGACCGCGGGCTGCACCGGCTCGGGCACCGGGTCGGAGACCGGCGCGGGGGCCGGTTCGGGGGTCGGCTCGGGAAGCGGCGCCGGCTGCTCCGGCTGGGCCTTGGGCACCACCAGGGGCGTCTCCATCACCGGGGCCGTGTCGGGAATGCGGGTCTGCTCCGGCTGGTCCAGCCGCTCCAGGTCCTCCAGGCTCTCGAGGAATTTATCGGCCTTCTTCTGCTTCTTCGGCGGCTCCTTGGCCTTGGGGGCCGGCTGCACCACCGGGTCGTCCAGGGGAATGTCAAACTCCGCAATGGAGCTGCGGCGGCGCTCCGCCTTCTGCATCTGCCGGGTGGCCACGTGGTTCACCAGGGTCTGGGCCGGGTCGGCGTGTTCCCGCTTGGGCGGGTCATATTCCGGCTTGGGCCGCTCCCGGTAGGCCCGGAACAGGCTGGGGATGGTCAAGTGGAAGGTGAAGAGCAGTGCCAGAAGCATCAGGATTACCACCAGCACCGTGGCGCCGGCGAGACTGATGGAGTCCCGCAGCAGCATGGCCAAAAAGCCGGCGATCACGCCGCCGGAGGCCTGCTCCACGCCGGTCTCCCACAGCTCCACCACCATGGGAAAGCCCCAGGAGATCTCCGCCTCGGCGCCGAAGAGATGGCCCAGGATACCGACGCCCAGGGAGACGCCCAGGGCGCAGCTCACCCGCAGCCGGACAGGCCGTCCGTCGTGGAACAGCAAGATCAGAAACGCCGCCAAGAGGGAGAACGGCAGCACATAGATACCGGCCCCCACCAGGCCCCGCACCAGGTCCATCAGGGGCGAGATCAGAAATGCCTTCACCCCGAAGAGGCCCAGCAGCAGCAGCGCCGCCAAGGCGAGGCACACAAAGGCCCCCACCTCCCGGCGGATGGGCCGCCGCGAGGATTTGGCAGCGGCACGGCTCCGGGACGCGGCGGATTTGCCGGTGGAGCGGCCTCCGCCGGTGGTTTTCTTTCGTTCAGCCATGGAAAAATGCTCCTTTTATTTCACCAGGGAGAGAATCAACGTCACAAGGCCGATGCCCCAGCAGTAGTAGGCAAAACCGCCAAAGCTGCCCTTGCGGGAGATGTACTTCAACAGGCGGATGGCCAGGTAGCCGGAGATCATGGCGGTGGCCACGCCGGCCAGATACATGGGCATCTGCGTCCAGTCGATGCCCTCCTGGATCGCGTCGATCAGCGAGAGAATGTTGGCGCCCAGCACCGCCGGGATGGACAGCAAAAACGAGAACTTCACGGCAAACTCCCGGCTGAAGCCCCGGGCCAGGCCCACGGAGATGGTGGTGCCGGAGCGGGAAATGCCGGGCACCGTAGCCAAAGCCTGGCCGCAGCCCACCAGCAGCACATCGAGGATCGAGGCGTTTTTCACGTCCTTGTTGCCGCGGCTCAGCCGGTCCGAGAGGAAGAGGATCAGGCCGGTCCCCAAAAAGGCGCAGCCGATGAACATGGGATTGCTGTAGAGCCCCTCCACAAAGTCCTTCACCGGCAGCACCGCGAAGAGCGGCAGCGTGCCCAGGATGATAAAGAGGATCATCCGGCGGCTGAGCCGGTTGGGCTTCTGGCCCTGGGGCAGCTTGCGGACGCCCACCATGGCGAAAAACTCCAGGATCAGCGCCTTGATTTCCGCCCAATAGGCCACAAACACCGCCACCAGCGTGCCCAGGTGGAGCAGCACGTCAAAGAACATACTCTCTTCTCCGGCGTCCAGCACCGCCACCACCTCTTGGAAAAAGGCCAGATGGCCGGAGCTGGAGATGGGCAGGAACTCCGCCAGGCCTTGAATCAGGCCCAGGAATATGGCAGAAATATACGTCATAAGGCAGCCTCCCGGTATTGGAAATATAGACATACTAAATTATAGTATCATACAGGCCGGAAAATTTCCAGTAAAACCGGGAAAAAATTGCGCCTTCGGGAAATTGCCCCGGGCTGCTGGGGCAGCCCGGGGCGGTGCGGCGTTTACGCGGCGCTCTGCTGGAGCTGCCGCATCAGCATGGTAGCCAGCTGGCTGCGGGGCGCGCCGGCGGCGGGGCTGAGTCTGCCGCCGATGCCGTTGATGAGACCGGTATCGGTGGCCCAGACCAGGGCATCCCCGGCCCAGGCGGCCACGTCGGCGGCATCGGCGTAGGCGCTGAGGTCACCGCTGACTGCCGGGCTCCCGGCGAAGCGGTAGAGCATGGCGGCCAGCTCCTGCCGGGTGACGGGACGCATGGGGTCGGAGCCGTCGGAGACGCCGGCGGCCTTGGCCCAGGTCTTGGCGGCCTCGGCCCAGCCGGCGCCGGAGATCTGCTCCCCGGCGAGCCGGGCCAGCACGGTCCAGACCATGGCCCGGGTGACAGAGCCGTCGGGATCGAAGGACTTGCTGCCCACACCGGACATCAGGCCCTGGTCGGCGCAGTAGGTCACGGCCTCATAGTACCAGTCATCGGCCCGGACGTCGGCGAAGGCCTGGACTGCGTCCTCCGCATCCGCGGCGGACTCGGCCAGCAGCTGGTTGAGGGTGGCGGCGATCAGATTGTGGCCGGTCTGGTTGGGGTGGATGTCGATGCTGAAGCCGGAGGCACCGGCAAGGTTGGCGTTGCAGGGGTTCTCCGCCGCGTCCTTCATGGGCGTATAGACGTCGGCCACAGCGACGCCGGCAGCCTTGGCCACCGCGGCGAGGCCGGTATTCAGCGCCTGGACGCCCGTATCAACGGCGCTGACCAGCACTTTCAGCGCCGCGCCCTCCACGTGGCTGTAGGGGTTATACTGGTTGAGGAGGATGATCCGGGCCGTGGGGTTGGCAGTCTTGACGGCGGTCAGGATGGCGGCCAGATTCACTCCCGCGGCGGCGACGGCGTCGGTCACAGTCTCCGAGCCGGCAAAATTCTGGAGAAAGACGGCCATGGCCTGCCATGCGGCCGCATCCGCCGTGCCGGTCATCAGCTGGGCCAGGGTCTCTTCGACGCTGCCCGTGGCGCCGGAGGCGGCATAGACGGCAGCGACAGTCTGATAGAGCGCTTGCAGCAGGTCGTTGCCGCCGATGGAGATGGTGACGAGATCAGCGCCGCTGACGTCGATTTCTTCGGCCTCCAGCTTGGCCAACAGCGACGCGGTGGTCTCGCCGTCCTGGGCCCGGTTGACCAGGGTGTAGCCGTACTCCGCGGCCACCTGGTCGGCAAAGGGGCTGGCTACCGTGGTGCCGCCGGGGGCGTAGCCGGTGGTGATGCTGTCGCCCAGCGCCAGATACGTCTTGGCGCCCTCGGCGGCCAGGGCCGTGGTCGGCAGCAGCGCCGCCAGGCAGAGCGTCAGCAGCAGGGCGATCACACGTTTTTTCATGGAAAAATCCTCCTTATTTTTCGGCTGCCCGCGCCGGCGCGTCCCACTGTCCCTGGAACGCGCCCGGACATGCCCGTTACTATGATTATATTCACTTTTACAAGCTACCGCAACGAAAAGAATTGTCAAAACTGCTAAAAGCCGCCGCAGGGTATCCTGCGGCGGCTGGATTGGAATGATACAGGGGAAAGCGGCACGAAAAACTCAGAACACGCCCTGCTCCACCATGGCGGTGGCAACCTTCTTGAAACCGGCGATGTTGGCGCCGGCCACCAGGTTATAGCCCAGGCCGTACTCGGCGGCGGCATCCACCGACATCTGATAGATGTTGTGCATGATGTGCTTGAGCTGCTGATCCACCTCTTCGGCGGTCCAGTGCAGGCGCTCAGAGTTCTGGCTCATCTCCAGGGCGGAGACGGCCACGCCGCCGGCGTTGACGGCCTTGGAGGGGGCGACGATCATGCCGGGCTGCTTCATCAGATAGAAGAGCGCCTCGTTGGTGGTGGGCATATTGGCCACTTCGATATAGTACTTCAGGCCGTTGGCCACCATCTTCTCGGCCCAGGGCAGGGTCACGTCGTTCTGGGTGGCGCAGGGCATCATCACATCTGCCTTGACGCCCCAGGGCTTCTCGCCGGGGAAGAACTGGCAGCCGAACTTGTCGGCGTAGTCCTGGACCTTGTCGCGGCCGGAGGCGCGCATCTCGACCATATAGTCGAACTTCTCCTGGGTGTTGACGCCGTCGGGATCGTAGATATAGCCGTCGGGGCCGGACAAGGTGACGACCTTGGCGCCCAGCTCGGTGGCCTTGCGGCACACGGCCCAGGACACGTTGCCGAAGCCGGAGATGGCGATGGTCTTGCCGGCAATGGGATCGTTCTCGTGGTTCAGGACCTCGGTCAGATAATAGACCGCGCCGAAGCCGGTGGCCTCGGGCCGGATCAGGGAGCCGCCGTAGGTCTCGCCCTTGCCGGTCAGAACGCCGTTTTCAAAGGAGCCCTTCAGGCGGCGGTACTGGCCGAAGAGGTAGCCGATCTCCCGGCCGCCCACGCCGATGTCGCCGGCGGGCACGTCAATGTCGGGACCGATGTAGCGGTAGAGGGCGTTCATAAAGCTCTGGCAGAAGCGCATGATCTCAGCGTCGGACTTGCCGCGGGGGTCAAAGTCGGAGCCGCCCTTGCCGCCGCCAATGGGCAGGCCGGTCAAGGAGTTCTTGAACACCTGCTCAAAGCCCAGGAACTTGATGATGCCGGGATAGACGGAGGGGTGGAACCGCAGGCCGCCCTTGTAGGGGCCCAGCGCACCGTTGAACTGGAAGCGGTAGCCGGTATTGGTGTGGTAGTTGCCCTGATCGTCCATCCAGCAGACCCGGAAGGTGAACTGGCGCTCCGGCTCCACCATACGGTTCAGAAGGTCGAGCTTTTCGTACTCAGGATGGGCGTTGATGACCGGCTCCACGCTGGTCAGCACCTCTTCCACAGTCTGGACAAACTCTGGCTGGTTGGCATACTTCTTCTTGACGTTGTCAATCACACTGGTCAGATATGCGTTCATATCGATGCCTCCTCGCGGTATCACGCTATGGAATCACGGCAGGCTCTCTGCCTATCTTTACTATAATGGATACCGGCGGAAATTACAATAGTCAGATGAAGAAAGTGAGGTAAAACAGTTTAGCTCCGTCGCCCTTCACAAGACGTTCCGCCGCTGTTTATGCAGTTTGCCGACTCAGCCCATGGCGCGGATGATGTCCACGATCTCCAGGCCGATGCGCTTCTGGGCCTCCACGGTGGCGGCGCCGATGTGGGGCGTGCAGGAGACGGCGGGGTGGGCATAGAGCGCGGCGTTCTGGGGCGGCTCCTGGCTGTAGACGTCCAGGCCGGCGGCCCGGAGCTTGCCGCTGTTGAGGGCCTCCAGCAGGGCGTCTTCATCGACGTTGTTGCCCCGGGAGGTGTTGATGAGGACGGCGCCGTCCTTCATCTTGGCGATGGTTTCGGCGTTGATCAGGGGCTTGCCGTCCACCGCCGGGGTGTGGAGGCTGATGAAGTCAGCCCGGGCGAAGAGTTCGTCCTCTTCCACATACGTCATGCCCAGCTGGGCCTCGATGCCGGGGACATGGTAAATGTCCGACGCGATGACCTCCATACCCATGGCCTTGGCCATGACGCACAGCCGCTGGCCGATGCGGCCGAAGCCCAGGATGCCCAGCGTCTTGCCGGACAGCTCGATGCCCTTGCCGTAGGCCTTTTTCTCCCACTTGCCCTCGCGCATGGAGTGGCCGGCGATGGAGATGTACCGGGCGCAGGCGAACATATGGCCCATGGCCAGCTCGGCCACCGACTGGGAGGAGGCCTTGGGGGTGTTCTTGACGGCGATTCCGCTCTTCTCGGCGTAAGCCACGTCGATGTTGTCCACGCCAACGCCGCCGCGGATGATGAGCTTCAGGCGGCTGCCCTTGGCCGCTTCGATGTGGTTGGCCCGGACCTTGGTCTTGGAGCGGACCACGGCCACGTCAAAGTCCCGCAGGGCCGCGCCCAGCTGGTCGGGCTCGTAGAACTGCTCCACCACTTCGTGGCCCTCGGCCCGGAGAGTCGCCATGGCGGTCTTGTCCATACCGTCGGTAACGAGAATACGCATTGCTCATTTCTCCTTTCCGGCCTGCTCGGCCTCAAACCGGCGCAGGCAGTCGACCAACGCCTCAACACCCTCCTTGGGCATGGCGTTATAAATGGAGGCCCGCAGGCCGCCCACAGACCGGTGGCCCTTGAGGTTTTCAAAGCCCGCGGCCTTGGCGTAGGCCACGGCGGCGGCGTCCAGGTCCGCGTCGCCGGTGACGAAGGTGACGTTCATCAGGCTGCGGTCCTTGGCCTCGACGGTGCCGTGGAAGAGCTTCGACTGATCCAGGAAGTCGTAGAGGATCTTCGCCTTGGCCTGGTTGAGCTTCTCCATCTCGGCGAGGCCGCCGATGGATTTGAGATACTTGAAGACCTTGCCGCAGACGTACATGGCCCAGCAGTTGGGGGTGTTGTACATGGAATCGGCGTCGGCGTGGGTCTTATACTGCATATAAATGGGCAGGGAATCCAGCCCGTCGCGAATGAGGTCCTCCCGGATGATGACGATGACCATGCCGGCGGGGCCGACGTTCTTCTGGACGCCGGCGTAGATCATGCCGTAATCCGCGACGTTGCAGGGCCGGGAGAGGAACATGGAGCTCTGGTCCGACACCAGCACATGGCCCTTGGCGTTGGGCAGGGCGGGGAAGGTGTTGCCGTGGATGGTCTCGTTCTCGCAGATGTAGAGGTAGTCGGCCTCGTCGGGGATGTCCAGGTCGGAGCAGTCGGGCACATAGGAATAGTTCTTGTCCTTGCTGGAGGCCACCACCTTCACCTGGCCCACCCGCTTGGCCTCGGCAATGGCCTTCTTGGACCAGGCGCCGGTCTCCACATAGCAGGCCAGGCCGTTTTTCATCAGGTTCATTGGCACCATGGAGAATTGCAGCGTGGCGCCGCCCTGGATGAAGAGGACCTTGTAGTTGTCGGGGATACCCATGAGGTCTCTCAGGTCTTGCTCCGCCTCGTCGGCGATCTGCTGGAATACTTTGGAGCGGTGGGACATTTCCATGACGCACATACCGGAGCCGCGGTAGTTCATCATCTCATCGCGGATCTCCTCCAGGACAGCCTCGGGCATTGTGGCAGGGCCGGCGGAGAAGTTATAAGTTCGTCCGTATTTCATGGTTACTGAAGCCTCCTCGTTTCTGTTTTCCTACAAAATACATTCGTTTTTACAAGGAATACAGTCGTTTTCCAGGGTAGTTGCGTTTTTTTTGCGGCCCTTGCTGTCCGTCGTTCAAGGACAGTGTCGCTGATTTTGCGGTTTTTCGTGCGAAATAGCGAAAAAGCAGCTAGGCCGCAGGCTGGCTTTTGTGCTTTCAGTATACGTCAAAATAACAAAAATAGCAACAGGTTTTTCGTCAATATTTTGAACAAACCTTATGATTATTTTTTGGTTCTAAAAATAATTTTGCCGAGCCGCGAAACGAAACGCGGCCCGGCGGGCATCATTTGGCGGACGAAGCCCTGCGATATTTCTCCCGGGTGGCCATGCCGCCCCGGATGTGCCGCTCCGCCTTGTTGACTTCCAGTACCTGCTTCACCTGCAAATACAGCGCGTGGCTGCATTTGTCCAGCCGCTCTGAGAGGTCTTTATGCACCGTGGACTTGGAGATCCCGAAGTGCTTGGCGGCGGCGCGGATGGTGGTCTGATGTTCGATGATGTACACGGCCAGTTCCCGTGCCCTTTGTTCCATGTTGTCTCGCATCACACACACTTCCCATCATCGTTCTACGAAAGTGTATGGCCGCCCCAGGGCGGTTATGACGCGTAGTGCTGGACCAAAAATCCCGACAGGTGTTTTCAGCTATATGCATCCTGCGCGGAAGCTGTGTCCTGGATTTTCAGATACAGCCGGGGAATATTCTCCGGTATGCGCTGCACCAAGACGCGCTGTTCTCTCCATTCACAGGAAGTTCCCAGCCATTGAGCCACCTGTTCAGACGAGAAGGGCAAAAATGGGTGCAGTAAATTAGCCAAATTTGCAATCCAGTACGCACACTGGGCGATGGTATCTCGGCATATTGCGGCGTCCAATGTTCTGGTCTTCCAGGGTTGTCTGGCATCGTAAAAGACATTTCCGAATCGGACAGCTTCAAAAATCGTACCTAAAGCATCCCGGAAGGCCCCCTTTTCAATAGCCGCACCCACAATTTCATAGAGGGCGGCGACTCTCTCCCGGAGGCTGGGGTCAGGCTCCACCGGTTCAAGCACACCGCCTTGGTATTTCGCCGCAAAAGCCAAAGTGCGATTTACCAGGTTGCCCCAAGCGCCAACCAGTTCCGTGTTGACTTGCTTCTGAAATTCCCGGAAGGAAAAGTCCGCATCTCGCTTCTCGGGACCGTTGGCGAGGAAAAAATAGCGGATGGCATCAGGCTGGTAGGCGTCAGCCAGATCCTTGGCCCAAATTGCCCAGTTTCGACTGGTGGAAATCTTCTGCCCCTCCAACGTCATATATTCGCTGGAAATTATCTCGTCAGGCAAGTGCAATCCCCCGCCGTGGGCCAACAGCAGCGCCGGAAGAATAATGGTATGGAAGGGAATGTTGTCCTTGCCGTGGACATAATAGTGCCGACTCTCCAGCCCATAGACGGCCCGGAAATCTGCCCCCCGCTCTTTGCAGAGGCTATCTGTTGCCGAAAGATATCCCAGCACATTTTCGGCCCAAATATAGATTTTCTTCCCCTCGTATCCCGCTTTCGGCACATCAATCCCCCAGTCCAGATCCCGGGTGATCGCTCGATCCCGCAGGCCCTCGTCCAGATAGCGCTTTGTAAAGGAGACGGCATTTTTCCTCCAGTGGGGATGCGCCTCCAGATATTGCCGAAGCACTCCTTGCAGTCTGGAGCTGGTCAAAAACATCTGGGTCGTCTCCCGGAAAGTCAGGGTCGCGCCGCATTCGGCACATTCGGCACGCAAAATCGTTTCCGGCTCCAAAATCTCTCCACAGGCGTCGCACTGGTCTCCCCTGGTCAGCGCGCCGCACACTGGGCAGATACCCACGATCAGCCGATCTGTCAGCACCTTTTGGCAGACCGGACACCATGCCTGCTGAACGGTGCGTTCCTCCACATAACCACTTTGGTAGAGGCAGCGATGAAACTCCGTGACAAAATTCTTGTGCCATGCATCAGAAGTCTTGGTATAGAGATCATAGGAAAACCCAAGTTTCTCAAAAATCTCTCTAAATTCTCGATGATACTGTTCGCTGATTTCCTGTGGCGACCGTCCTTCTTCTTTGGCCCGAATGGTAATCGGTGTTCCATGGCAGTCGCTGCCGGACACGTAAAACACGCATTCTCCTTTGGCTCTGAAATACCG
>MHCFR04200__coassemble_868_pt1 | contig 15663 bp, 13 predicted proteins | sample MHCFR04200__metabat2_high_PE_003 | metagenome-assembled genome bin MHCFR04200
TTTTCCAGGCTGTCAATGGCTACTCCACCGGCAGGCGGCGGCGTTGGGCGTGGGCGGATCGCTGGCGGTGGCGATGTCGCTGAGATACTGCCCGGCGTATAAGAGGCCGTCCTGCCCGTAGATCCAGAGGCTGAAGGAGGGGCCTAAATAGCGGGAGAAGTCGGCCACGGCCAGGCGCGTGCCGTCAAAGGCCGAGTGGAGGAATCGGGCACCGGGCAGCGTTTCGTCACAGGGGCAGGTGAGGAACAGGGAAAACTGCCTGCCTTCCAGGGCAAGGGCTGTGAGGCTGTACGCCTGCTCCTCCTCAGTCAGGAGGAGCAGCACGTTCTCACCTGTATAGGCGACAGGCAGAGCCGCCCCCGGCAGCGAGAGCCGCTGGAGGGCTTGGCCGCTGTCGGTGTCGATCACCGTGAGATAGAGCTGTCCCGCTTCCAGTGTGAAGAGCAGCAGCTGTCCCGGCACCGGGCTTTTTTCCAGAGAGGCGGCCTCCACCGTGCTGAGCTCCAGGGGGAAGAAGTTTTCCAGCCGGGGCGGATGGTCGCTGGTTTCCTCGTTGATGGATATACGGTAGATGCCGTAGCCGTCGGGGAAGTGGCTGTAGTCCAGGGCGAGCTCGGTCTTGTCCCGGCTGAACACCAGGTAGGCCATGTCCTCCAGCACCGCGCCGTCGGTGAGCTCCGACAGGCCATAGTCCATGGACAGAGGGGAAAAACTTACCTCCAGGCTGCCGTCCAGGCGCATTGTAACCGTGGTCTCTGCGGTCAGGTCTTCCGGCACCGGGATGGGGAAGGTTCGCTGAGCCAGTGCGTCCAGCTCCTGGTAGTTCTGGCTGCTGTAGGGAAGCCACATCGACAGAGGGAAGAGGGCCCAGTAGTCCCGCAGCGTGTAGACCTTTGTTGCTTCCTCACCGGGGGCGAGGGCGGCCCCCAGTGCCAGAAGGTCGGCGGGCAGGGCAGTCTGGCCCAGGTCGGCCAGCTCGTCCTCCATGTTGGAGAGGCGGAAGTAGTCCAGCCGGGTGAACAGGGGCGAGGAGATGAACACCTCGGAGCTCTGGGAGTAAACCTGATAAAGCGGGTCGGTGTCCTGTTCCAAGGGCGAAAAGGTGAAGGTGGTCTCAGCCTGCTCCGGTGCGGCGGCGTCTATGGCGGTCTTCCAGAGGAGATGACCGTCCACGTCGTAGGAAAGGTCGATGTGCAGTCCCTCCGCCGCGGCGGCGTCGCCGCTTGCCTCGGCGACGGTGTAGTGGACCTGCCGCGTCTGGGGCACGAGCCACACAGTGGCCGCTGCCAGGGCGCATACTGCCAGAGCCAGCAGGGCCGCAAAGGCGATCAGCCGCTGCTTCATGGGGCATCCTCCTCTTCCGTGAGGTTGGAGAGGGCGCGGCTGACCCGGTCGGGCTGGTAGTGGTAGACGGAGCGGACGTAGCCCATCAGGTCCTGGCCGGTCTCCTCCAGGTCCTGGAGCGCCGCGTCGCCGACGATCTCTCCGCCCCGCAGCAGCACCGCCCGGCTGACGAACTGGGAGACCTCCTCAATCAGGTGAGTCGAGAGCAGCACCGTCTCCTGGGGCTCCAGAATGCCCAGCAGCACCTTGTAGAAATCGTCGCGGTTGAAGACGTCGTTGCCGGCGAAGGGCTCGTCCATCAGGATGTAGTCCGCCCCCTGGGAGAGGGCCAGAATCACCTCGAACTGGTTTTTCTGCCCGGCGGAGTAGCGCCGGATGGGCCGGTCCATGGGCAGCCCGAAAAATTCCATCAGCCCCGCGAAGCGCTTTTCCCGGAAGCGAGGGAACTGGCTGCGGTAAAAGTCCCGGTGATCTGCCGGGGTGAGGGCAGGGAAGAAGGAGTGTTCGCAGGTGGCGAAGGAGAGCCGGGCAATGTTCTGCCGGGTGACGGCCTCGCCGTCCAACGTCACCTGGCCCTGGTGGTGCAGCAGGCCCAGGACGCACTTCATCAGCGTCGTCTTGCCGGCGCCGTTTTCGCCGAAGAGCCCGACGATCTCTCCGGGGCCCAGGGTGAGCGACACGTCCCGCAGCGCCTGGGTGCTGCCGTAGCGCTTGGATAGTTCCTTGAGTTCCAGCATGGCTGCCACCTCCTAGATGAGCCGTCCCGGCAGGCAGGCCGCCGGGGTGAAGATGAGATAGATTCCAAAGTAGACCGCCGTCAGCACGGCCACTGCGGCCAGCGCCGCCAGGGCCGTGGCCGCCGGTACGGCCAGGCACCGCCGCCACAGCTCGCCGCGGTGGGGGAGGCGGCGCATGGTGTAGATGCTGCGTCCGCCCTGGTAGTGGGAGAGGTAAAGCCCCAGGGCCGCCGCCGGCATCAGCGCCGCCACGGCCCAGAAGCCCCAGAACACCCCCGGCAGCAGCTGGGAAAAGGCGGGCATCACGGCGCCTGGCTCCAGTAGGCGACGCCCAGTGAGATCGGTGTAGTAGAGCTCCTGGAGGGCTGAGGCGAAGGCGAAGAGAAAGCGGAAGCTCACCAGCAGCGCCAGGCCCAGCGCCAGGCGGAGGTAGCCCACCACCGCGGCCGCCGGGACGCCCAGAGGGAGGTAGGGTGCGAGATCAGGCTTCTTCATGCGCGTCCGCCTCACTTTCACGAAGACCGTCCAGCTGGAACAGCATTTGCCCCAGGAGATAGATGGAGAAAAACAGGTCGATGATGGCGCTGCCCGGGCTGGAGCAGAAGGTGCATAAGCCTAAAAGGAGCGTCAGCACCCAGACCAGGGAGACCTGTCCCCGCCGCTGCCAGCGGCTGAAGACGGCGAGGCCCAGGGACAGCGCCGACAGCCACAGGAGGTTTCGGATGTGGCGCGGCCAGTCCTCCAGGGGCAGGAGGCCGTGGAAAAAGCCGTTGAGGTAACTCTCCGCTGCCAGCGGCGCCGGGCGGTAGGTGAGCTCCCGGGTCACAACGCGCCACTGAAAGAGGACCACACCCAGCTCCACGGCCCAGAAGAGGACAAGAAAGCCCAGATACGCCAGGGCCCAGAGGCAGACCACCCGTTCCTCGGTAACCGGCAGCCGCCGGAGGGTGTAGTCGGTCTTGACGCCGGAAAACTGACAGCCGTGGAGGGCCAGCAGAGCCGTCACCGCTGCAAAGCCCACGGCGGCCAGCAGATGGGTATAGTTCTCCAGCTGCAAATAGGCAAGATCCAGCTGCGCGGCGTTGGACAGCAGCAAGACCGCCGCCACTTGGGCAGCTGCGGTAGCCGCCGTCACCGCCAGCACCTTGAAAAACAGGGCGCGGACCGGCAGCGCCAGAATGCCTCCGAGCTTTTTCATGTCTCTTCCTCCTCCCATAGGGTTTCCACCCACTGCAAGGCCTCTTCCTTGGTGAGGCCCGTCTGCCGCATGGCGAGAATCAGCGCCCGGGCGTCTTGGGCCAGCAGCTCCCGCCGCAGCCGCGCAGCCCCCGCCGGGTCGTAGGTGACAAGGCTCTTGGCCCCGGCGTGGGAGGTGATCCAGCCCTCCTCCTCCAGAAGCCGATAGGCCTTCTGCACGGTGTTGGGATTGACGCCCAGCCGGGCCGACAGCACCCGCCGGGAGGGCAGCTCGTCCCCGTTGGCGACGGTGCCCGCCGCGATGCCCCGCTTGAGATACAGGATGATCTGCCAATAGATCGGCGTCCCGGGCAGCAGAAGAAAGTCGTCAAAGGAAATCAAGGCCATCACCTCCCAACTGTGTTATATCACTAATACGGTTCAACTGTATTATAGCATTGATACGGTTGGCTGTCAACAAGACGATTCCGAGCCACGTAAAAGGCCACCTTATGAAAAGGAACCGCAGCGGCAGCACGGATCATTTGCTATAACGCACCCGTTGCCCCGCGATTGCCGTAGGGGCGGGCATCGCGCGTCCGCCTGGCCGCGATGCCGGAGCGTCGCCGAACACGCCAGAAAGCAATTTCAATGTAGGGGTGGCCTGCATGGCCGCCCGCTGGCCGATGTGTTGGACGCACCCTCGCCGAACGCATCCACCGTAGGGGCGCGCATCGCGCGTCCGCCAACCCACGATTCCCACCGCGACTGCGACAGACGTACCGATCGCAGCGGTTCAGCGCCGGAGGGGTCAACAATCCCCCAGTCAGCCGTGCGCCATGCCAGCTCCGGGTTGCCACTTGCCTTCCCGGCCCGCGTTGCGGCCCGCCAAGGCAAGTGGCTGCCCAGCCGCTTCGGTCGCTTTTTCCGCCGCTGGCGGCGCTCCCTTGCGGGCCCTTTGCACAAGGGGGCCTTGGGCGCGGCGGAACAAACGGCCCTCTGCAACTGCCGAAACCTCCATGAGAGGCCGCTGCGCGGCACGGACGCGCGATGCGCGCCCCTACGGGGTTGGTGCGGGTGCCGCGGGTGCGCGGGAATCGCTGGCCAGCGGACGCGCAGCGCCGGAGGGGTTAAAATAGTGAAAAGTGAAGCGCGAAGCGTGAAAAAGTGCGCCCTGCGGGCGCAGGGCGCAGGGCACATCAGGGCAGCTCCGCCAGCTTTTGCAGCAGGTCTTGCGCGAAGCGGTAGTCCTGGAGATAGCGCATCGTCTCGTCGGACAGCTGGAAGCGCTTTTTCACCGCGGCGGCGAAGGGCGAATCCGGCGCCAGGGCCCGGGCCACGTCGGCCCGGAAGTCGTCCATGGTCCTGCCGAAGCGCTTGAACCAGTGGTCCGGGTCACCGTGGTTGGAGGCGTAGCCGTCCCGATGGCCCTCGGCGTGGGAACGGATGGCAGAGACGGGAATGGAATAGGCGCGGCAGAGGTAGACGCAAAGGCCCACGGCCTCCTGCCAGGCCTGCTCCAGATAGGCCGGGTCCTCCATGCCGTCCTCGCAGATTTCGAACTGGATGTGGCTTTCGTTGTAGCTGCCCTTGGGGCCGCTGCCGCAGCCCCAGCAGCGAATGTCCCAGGGCAGCGTCTGGACCGAGGCCACCGTGCCGTCGGCCATGCGGCCCACAAAGCCGTGGACGCAGACGGCGGGGGAGATGGTGCGGTTCCAGTCATTGCTGTTGGTGTTGGTTCCCAAGCGCTTCAGGATGGTTTCCCGGCTCCAGGAGAGGGCCGTGGGGAACACTTGCCCCATGCCGCTTTCCTGGGCGGCGTGGGGCTGGACGTAGCGCTTGAGGTTGGGGTTGTTGGCCCCGGTGGAGTGGACCACGATGCCTCGGGGCTTTAGGGGCCGCCCCGCCTTGAGGCAGGGGTTATTGAGAAGCAGACACTGATAAAGCGTCATGACTGTACCTCCGGGAGTCCCGACAGGGACATCAGAATGGAGAGGACGCCTGCCATCAGGGCCACGGCGCCCACGGCCTTCCAGTCCACGGTGTAAAACGCCGCACCGGTTCCCAGAGCGGCGATGGCGCTCTGGGCCATGGTGCGCAGGGCGCGGATTCCGGCGGCCCAGCACCAGGCCTTCCAATTCTCTTTGCGCATAGGCATCCCTCCTGGGATATTTTATGGCGACCTGGCCGGCACGGTGACAAAACGTGGAAACTGCACAAAATCTGAAGGGGAGTTTCTTGGATTTTTTACGCTTAATTCCCCAACAAAACTTGACTATTTCGAACTCTTGCGCTATGATATCCTAAATAAATCTGCATCCGCCGCAGGCGGAGGAAAGGGGAGGGTTGGAAGTGATCTATTTAAGTCTTCCGATCTGGCTTTTTTCTCCCCAGGGCTCCGGCCAGGGGATGGATGCTCTTTTCGGTTTTTCCGAGGACTTGGTGTTTCCGGCGTAGCGCCGGGGCCGGTGTTCGGAAGAGCCATTTTTTTATACCTGCCTGCGCGTCTGCGCCCGGCTTCGGGCGCGGCGGACGGGCGCCGGACGGCGGAATATCGCCCGGCTGCTTCAACATTTCCCTCCCGGAAAGGACGTGACCCCATGAAAAAGCGATATTTGATTTTGGAGGACGGCACGATCTTCCAGGGCTGGGGCTTCGGCGCCGACGACACGGTCATCGGCGAGCTGGTCTTCACCACCAATATGGTGGGCTATGTGGAGACGCTGACCGATCCCAGCTACTACGGCCAGATCATTCTCCAAACCTTCCCCCTGATCGGCAACTACGGCATCATGGAGGAGGATTTTGAAGGAACGCCCCGGCTCTTCGGCTACGTGGTCAAAGAGTGGTGCCCCACGCCCAGCAACTTCCGCTGCGGCTGCACTGTGGACGAATTCCTCAAACAGCACCACATCCCCGGCCTCTGGGGCGTGGACACCCGGGAGATCACCACCCGCATCCGGGAGTATGGCGTGGTCAACGCCATGATTTCCGACACCATCCCCGAGGACTGGAGCGACATCGCCGCCTACTCCGTCCGCGACGCCGTGGCCCACGCCACCTGCGCCGCCCCCACCGAGTACCCGGCCCTGGGGGAGGAAAAGCACCACGTGGTGCTGCTGGATTACGGCGCCAAGGGCAACATCATCCGCTCCCTCCAGAAGCGGGGCTGCCGGGTGACGGCGGTGCCGGCCTCCACTAGCGCAGAGGAAATTCTGGCCCTGAACCCCGATGGCATCATGCTCTCCAACGGCCCCGGCGACCCGGCGGAGAACGTCGGCCCCATTGCAGAGCTTAAAAAGCTCCTGGGGAAGAAGCCCATCTTCGGCATCTGCCTGGGCCACCAGCTGCTGGCGCTGGCTGCCGGCGGCCAGACCGTCAAGCTCAAGTACGGCCACCGGGGCGGCAACCAGCCCTGCCGCCTGGTGGGCACCCGCCGGACCTTTATCACCAGCCAGAACCACGGTTACGCGGTGGTGGCCGGCTCGGTGCCCGGCGGCGTGGAGCGGTTCGTCAACGCCAACGACGGCACCTGCGAGGGCATGGACTACCCCGAGCTGAACGCCTTCACGGTGCAGTTCCACCCCGAGGCCTGCTCCGGCCCCAAGGACACGAATTTCTTGTTCCAGCGCTTGATCGATATGATGGAGGGAAAGAGCTATGCCGCTGAATAAAGACATCAAGAAGGTGCTGGTCATCGGCTCCGGCCCCATCGTCATCGGCCAGGCGGCGGAGTTTGACTACGCCGGCGCCCAGGCCTGCCGCGTTTTGAAGGAGGCCGGGCTGGATGTGGTGCTGGTCAACTCCAACCCAGCCACCATTATGACGGACAGCGCCCTGGCCGACGAGATCTACCTGGAGCCCCTGACGAGCAAGACCATCAAACGCATCATCGAGAAAGAAAAGCCCGACAGCATGCTGGCCGGCTTGGGAGGCCAGGTGGGTCTGACCATCGCCATGGAGCTGAGCAAGGAGGGCTTCCTGGAAAAGCACGGCGTGCGCCTCCTGGGCACCAATGCCGACGCCATCGACAAGGCTGAGGATCGCCAGCTCTTTAAGGACACCATGGCCGCCATCGGCCAGCCCACCATCGCCTCGGACATCGCAGAGACCTTGGAGGACGCCCTTGCCGTGGCGGCGCGCATCGGCTACCCGGTCATCGTCCGGCCCGCCTTCACCCTGGGCGGCGCCGGCGGCGGTGTGGCCTACAGCGAGGAGGAGCTTAAAATCATCGCCCGGACGGGCCTTGACATGTCGCCCATCACCCAGATTCTGGTGGAGCGGTATATCAAGGGCTGGAAGGAGATCGAGTTTGAGACCATGCGCGACGGCGCCGGCAACGTCATCGCCGTGTGCAGCATGGAGAACTTCGACCCCGTGGGCGTCCACACCGGCGACTCCATCGTCGTGGCCCCGGCCCTGACCCTGGCCGACAAGGAGTATCAGATGCTCCGCAAGGCGTCTCTGGAGATCATCTCCGCCCTGGGCATCGTGGGCGGCTGCAACTGCCAGTTCGCCCTGAATCCCGAAAGCTTTGAGTACGCCGTCATCGAAGTGAACCCCCGGGTCTCCCGGTCCTCGGCATTGGCCAGCAAGGCCACAGGCTACCCCATCGCCAAGATCACCACCAAGGTGGCCTTGGGATACGACCTGGACGAGATCACCAACGATATCACCGGCAAGACCTGCGCCTGCTTCGAGCCGGCGGTGGACTATGTGGTAGTGAAGTTTCCCAAGTGGCCCTTCGACAAGTTTTACGGCTCCAGCCGCGAGCTGGGCACCCAGATGAAGGCCACCGGCGAGGTTATGTCCATCGCCCCCAGCTTTGAGATGGGCATCATGAAGGCGGTCCGCGGCGCGGAGATCGGCCTCAACACCCTCAACGCCAAGCCCCTCACCGACGAACCGCTGGAGGAGCGCCTTTCCCACCAGGATGACCGCCGCCTCTTCACCATTTTCGAGGCCCTCAAGGCAGGCTGGACCGTGGACGCCATCCATGAGATCACCAAGATCGACCGCTGGTTCCTGTCTCGGCTGGAGAATCTGGCCCGGTTCGAGCTGTCCATCACCGGCGTCCAGCTGGACAAGCAGACCTATATGCAGGCCAAGCGCCTGGGCTACCCCGACGCGGCCCTGGAGCAGATCACCCAGCACCCCCTGCCGCCCAAGAAGGTGGCCTACTATAAGATGGTGGACACCTGCGCCGCCGAATTCAACGCCGCCACGCCCTACTTCTATTCGACCTTCGACCAGTTCTGCGAGGCCCGGCGGTTCCGCCGCTCCGGCCGCCCGGTGGTCATGGTCCTGGGCTCCGGCCCCATCCGCATCGGCCAGGGCATCGAGTTTGACTACTCCTCGGTCCACTGCGTCTGGACCCTCAAGAAGCTGGGCTACGACGTGGTCATCGTCAACAACAACCCCGAGACCGTCTCCACTGACTACGACACCGCCGACCGGCTCTACTTCGAGCCCCTCTGCCCCGAGGACGTGATGAACATCATCGAGGTGGAGAAGCCCGTGGGCGTCGTGGTGGCCTTCGGCGGCCAGACGGCCATCAAGCTCACCGAGTTCCTGGACCGTCAGGGCGTGAAGATCCTCGGCACCAGCCAGGACTCCATCGACATGGCCGAGGACCGGGAGCGGTTCGACGCCCTTTTGGAGGAGTTCCACATCAGCCGCCCCAAGGGCATGGGCGTCCACACCCTGGACGAGGCCCTGGCCGCCGCCCGGAGCCTCCGGTACCCGGTGCTGCTGCGGCCCAGCTACGTCATCGGCGGCCAGAACATGGTCATCGCCCACAACGACGAGGACGTCACGGTCTATATGGAGAAGATCCTCTCCGGCGGCATTGAAAACCCCGTCCTGGTGGACAAGTATATGAGCGGCATCGAGCTGGAGGTGGACGTCATCTCCGACGGCATCGATGTGCTGATCCCCGGCATCATGCGCCACGTGGAGCGGGCCGGCGTCCACTCCGGCGACTCCATCGCCGTTTACCCGCCCTTCGGCCTCACGGACCGGATGATCGACACCGTGGTGGACTGCTCCACCCGGCTGGCTCTGGCCATGAAGACCCAGGGCCTGGTGAACATCCAGTACCTCTTCTACGAGGGGCAGCTCTACGTCATCGAGGTGAACCCCCGAGCCTCCCGGACGGTGCCGTATATCAGCAAAGTCACCGGCGTCCCCATGGTGGACCTGGCCACCCGGGTGATGATGGGCGAGGCCTTGAAGGACCTGGGCTACGGCACGGGCCTCTATCCCACGCCGCCTTACTACTGCGTCAAGGTGCCGGTGTTCTCCTTTGAAAAACTCACTGACGCCAACTCCCGCCTGGGCCCCGAGATGAAGTCCACCGGCGAGGTGCTGGGTATCGGCCGCACCATGACCGAGGCGCTCTACAAGGGCTTGACTGCCTCGGGCATCACCATCGGCAACTGCCAGAGCGGCCACACCCTGGGCGCCCTGTTATCCGTGGACGACCACGATCTGCTGGAGGTCGTCGGCCTTGCCAAGAAGCTGGACGACCTGGGCATCGCCCTCTATGCCCCGCCGGATACGACCCGCGCCATCGAAAAGCTGGGCATCCATGTCAATCGCCTCAAATCCATCCGGGAGAGCGACCACATCTTCCGCGTGCTGGAGAGCGGCGTCATCGACCTGATCGTCTACACCGGCGACCTGCTGGTCTCCACCTACGACCACTTCCGCGCCCTGCACCGCCGGGCGATGCAGCTCTCGATCCCGTGCCTCACGTCTCTGGACACCGCCAATGCCCTGGCCGACATCATGGCCAGCCGCTACACCCTGGACAACACCGAGCTGGTGGATATCAACCATATGCGCAAGACCCGCCAGATGCTCACGTTCTACAAAATGGAGGGCACCGGTAACGACTATATCCTCTTCGACAACCGCGACGGGGAGATCAGCTGCCCCGAGTCGCTGTGCATTTCCGAGTGTGACCGGCACTACGGCATTGGCGCCGACGGCATCGCCCTGGTGGAGCGCTCCGACGTGGCCGACGCGAAAATGCGGATGTTCAACCGCGACGGCTCCTCCGGCGCCATGGCCGGCAACGTGATCCGCTGCGCGGCCAAGTACCTCTACGATTCCGGCGCCGTTCGGAAGGACGAGATAACGGTGGAGACGGCCTCCGGCGTCAAGCACCTGAAGCTCTATATCACCAACGGCAAGGTCAGCTCTGTGGAGGTGGATATGGGCCAGCCCAGCCTGGACCCCAAGTCTCTGCCCTGCACCATCGACGAGCCGGAATTGATCTATTACCCTGTCACCATCGGCGGCGAGGCATATAACATCACCTGCGTCAGCATGGGCAACCCCCACTGCGTGGTGTTCTGCGGCGCCGTCAACGACGTGGACCTGGAGCGGGTTGGTCCCCTCTTTGAAAATGCCTCCATCTTCCCGGAGCGGACCAACACCGAGTTCGTCCGGGTGGTCAACAAGACCACGCTGAAAATGCGGACGTATGAGCGGGGCAACGGCGAGACGCTGGCCTGCGGCACCGGCGCCTGCGCGGCGGTGGTAGCCGCCGTGGAAAACGGCTACTGCCAGAAGGACCAGGATATCACCGTCCAGGTCCGGGGCGGCGAGCTGGTGGTGCGCTATACCGACGCAGGTGTCACCCTCACCGGCGGCGCCCGGCTGGTCTACACCGGCCAGCTGGAATATTAAAAAGCAGCCGAAGCGCTGGAAAAACCGGCAAACGGGCCGGGATGGATGTTCCATCCCGGCCCGTTTTGGCATTCAGACCCGCCTGCGGCGGGTTCGGGCCGATGAAGGCATCGGCCCCTACGGCGCGCCTGCGGCAAACGCACCAACCTGCGATTCCGCCGTAGGGGCGCGCATCGCGCGTCCGCTTGTCTGCGCTGTCAGAGCGCTTTCGCCGAACAGACCGGCCATTTCCCCGCTGTAGGGGCGGCCTATATGGCCGCCCGCTTGCCGGGCCGCGATTTCAGCAGGTTGTCGCCAAACGCAGGCGGTTCCAGGCGGCCATCAAGGCCGCCCCTACGGCAGCGACGGGGGTGCGGTGGTACAAACGGCCTTGTGCAGCCACCGCACCCGCCACGAGAGGCCGCTTCGCGGCACGGACGCACGATGTGCGCATCTACGGTGGTAACGGGAGATTGGCAGGGCAGGGGAGGCGCAAAGGTGGTCGGGATGGCGGGGGTTCGTCGGTCTCGTCTCAGCGCGGGGCATGGAAAAAGCAGGGAGCAAACGCTCCCTGCTTTGCAGTCTGTGGGTTATTGATACTGGCTCCAGTCGGGGTCGGGCAGCAGTTCGTCCCAGGACTCGTAGCCGTCGGACCGGCGAATGTAGTCGTGGCTGTTGGTGGCCTCCTGGATGGCCAGGTAGAACCAGTCGCTGCTCTGGCAGTCGCTGAAGGTGCGCATCCCACTGAGGAGGTCCTTTTCGGTCTCGGGCAGCCGCTGCAATACGCGGTTGAGCATGGTCACAGCCTCGGCCCGGGTGATGGACTGGTTGGGCCGGAAGGAGCCGTCGGCGTAGCCGGTGATCCAGCCCAGCGCGGCGGCCTGGCGGATTTCGTCTCTGGCCCAGTGGCCGGCGATGTCGGTGAAGGAGCCGGCGGGGCTGAGGCCGCTGTCGTCAAAGCGGACGGCGATGGCGGCGAACTCGGCCCGGGTGATGGGGGCGTTGGGCTCAAAGGTCTTGGCGGTTCTGCCCTCCAGAACGCCCATGGCGCTGAGGGTGGAGACGGCGGTGCAGTACCAGTCGTCCTGGCCGACGTCGGTGAAGTCATTGTCCGAGGTCAGATACTTCTCCCGCACGTCGTCCTGAAGCAGCCGGAAGAAGATGGTGGCCACCTCGGCCCGGGTGATCTTGCCGGTGGGGTTGACGGTGCTGTCGCCGTAGCCCACGATGTAGGCCACGTGATCCGCACCGTTCAGCTGGGCCGGCACGCCGGTGTAGCGCCAGCCGGCATAGACGGTCTTGTCGCTGTTCATCACCACGCGGTCCACGGCCTTGGTGAGGTCCTCGTCGGCGTACCAGCCGGTGAAGACGAAGTCGTCGCGGGTGGGCTCCTTGGTCAGCTCCACGGTGGTGCCTTCGGTGTAGCGTTCATCGGGGTACTGGGTGCCGCCGTTGGATTCATAGTGGAGGGTGTAGCGGTCTGTGGTGGAGCCGCTGCCGGCATTTCGCACGGTGAACGACACTTCAATTTCATCGCTGGGCGCGTCAGAGGGTTCCTCGGGGGTCTTTTCCACTTCGCCGTCGCCAAGCCGCAGCGAGAGGGCTATGGGTTCAGGTTCGCTCATGTCAACTGTGACGGTGATAGTGGTGTCGTAATTGCCGACGGGCAGGCCGGTCTCGGGCCGGATGGTGAATTGCACCGAGTCGCCAGCTGCCAGATAGCGATCCTCCTCGTCGATCTGGCTGATGACGTAGTTCTCTGCCTCCGGCTGGGCCAGCAGCAGCCAGTCGTTGCCGGTGTTGGTGACGGTAACGGTCTGGGCCGCGACGGTGGAGTAGCCCACGGTCTTCGTGCCGAAGTCGATGTCATCGGGCGCGGCGGTCAGCTCGTACACCGACGGCACGCAGTGCATGACCAGGGTGGTGTCGGCTACGGGCTTGAAGGAGTATTCCGAGGTTTCCCTGAGGGTCTCGCCGGTTTCATCCTGCCAGCTGTCGAAGACGTAGTCAACATAGCCGAAGCCTTCCAGCGTGACTTCCTCACCCCGGGTAACATAATAGCAGTCGTCGTATTGCCTGCCCGCGACAAAGCAGTAGGCGGCATCTACCGGGTCACTTGCAAGGGTGATCTTGTAAGTAGCGGGAATGGTGACGTCGATGGTGATGGTGATGAAGTCGGCGCCGGCGACTGCCGCTTTCACATTCTCCTCCGACAGCTGCTCCAGCAGCTCGGCAGAGGTCAGGCCGTCCGTGGCGAACGTATCATTCAGGGCCAAGCCGCCCGCCTGGGCCGCCTGCTCTGCAAAGGACTGTTCGTTATCCGCCAGCCCGAAGCCGGTGGTAATGCTGTCACCCAGGGCCATGTATGTTTCCAGCGTCTGGGCGTGGGCAGCCATGGGCAGCAGGGAAAGCACCAGGCACAGGCACAGCAGTGCCGACAACTAACGTTTTCTCATAGTTGTTCCTCCTCTTGTGTCTTCCCGCGGCCGCTGGGCTGCGGGACAGCCAGATAAAATCATTTTACCATGACAATATGCAAAACTGGCGAACCTTACAGAAATGTAAGGCATTGGCGCTAAATCTGCTCCAGGGCGTAGCCGCTGCCCCGCTTGGAGGAGATCTCCAGGTGGGAGCTTTCGCTCTTCAGCTTTCGGCGCAGCCGGGAGATCAGCGTCCACAGCGCACGGCTGTCGGATACGGAGCCGCCGCTCCAGATCTCCCGCAGCACCTCCTGTGTGGAGACCACAGCCTCGGCCCTGCGGGCCAGCAGGAGCAGCAGGGTAAATTCCTTCTGGGTCAGCAGCAGGTCGTGCCCGTCCAGATAGCCGCAGCCGGAGAGCGTGTCCAGCTTCAGCCCGCCGTAGCAGATATAGCGGCTGCGGTTTTCCTCCTGCCGGAGCCGGGCCTCCACCCGGGCGACCAGGACCTCGGTGTCGCAGGGTGTCACCAGATAGTCGTCTGCGCCGGCGCGGAGTCCCTCCACCACGTAGCGGCTCTCTGCCCGATTGCTAATCAGGAGAATGGGAAAATGGTAGCGGGCTTTCAGCTCCCGGCATAGCGCAACGCCGCCGTCGGGCAGAGCGGTGTCCAGCACGGCCAGATCCACCGGGTGCCAGCGGAGCATCTCTCGGCAGTCAGCTGCGGTGGATGCCTGGATCAGCCTGTAACCGTGGGCGCGGAGGGCGCTCTCGTGCCGCTTCTGCGCGGCGCTTTCGCGCTCCACCAGGAGAATCGAGTACATGGCTTCAGCTCCTTTCCCCCACAACCGCTGCGCTTTTTGGAGCTTTTTCGGGTCAAATGGGCATTATTTTCCAAAACTTCTAGTTTCTTGTACTATAGCACAAAGCGTGCCGTTTGCCATCCTCCGTTCGGAAGGGTAAAATGGGGGATACCGCAGCAAAAACCGCCCCGCACCGGAAATCCCGGTGGGGGCGGTCGTGCTTGGAATCCTAGAGGAGCATATACTGCTTCAAATCCTTGCGCTGCTTGATGTTGAGTTTTTGCAGCGCTGTGGAGATATATTGCTTGACGGTGTTGGGAGAGATGCCCAGGTGATTGCCGATTTCCTGGTTGGTCCAGCCCCGGGCCGCCAGCATGGCGGTGGCGAATTCGGTGGTGGTCAAATTGTCGGCCACGTCGTGGCCGGTGACGGGGTTGTGTACCTTGCGCCAGCCGGCGGAGAAGCGGTAGGTGATGGCAATGATCCGCTTGAAGTCCTCGGGCCAGTCCTTTTTGATCGCGGCCTCCAGCATGCCGCCCAGTAGGCCGTGGTGTTCTCCAAAGCCTTCGATCAGATCATCGGGCCGGGCCAGGTCCCAGGCAGCGAGCAGATGGCGCTGGGCCTGCTCCGGCTGGCGGAGGCTCATATAGTCCATCACGGCCACCAAATGGAGGTATATGGCGGGGATGGGGTAGACCGCGGCCTGCATGGCCAGGGTGGCCTCCACCATGCCGATGCTCTTTTGATAATCGCCCTGCAAATAGGTATAGTGTGCCTGGACATACAGGGCAAACATTCGAAGTCCTTCCGGCAGCAGGGGCAAAAAGGCCTCGGTAGGCGGCAGCCCCTCGGGCAGCGGCAGGTGGAGCAGCACCGAAGCGGCGGCAGCCACGAAGGCCTCTGCTGCCCGCAGCGGGGGCGATGCGTGCTCTCCAACAGTCAGGGTCTGCTTCAGCTCGGAAAGTGCATAGCGGGCCTGGTGAATCTGGCCGATGGAGAGGTTGGCGTAGGCGTAGATCAGGCAGGCGGAGAGCCGCGCTGGCGTCTCCTGGCAGGTGAGGAACAGCTCGGCTTCCTTGACAGCTTCCTCCGCATGGCCGCTGAAATAGTGGTATTCCGCCAGGGCGATCTGCTTTTGCGTCCCGTCCGGCATGGCTTCGATCTGCTCCAGGCAGCGGCCCGGCTGGAAGGGCGTGTTCATCAGGGGCATCAGCGTCATGGGATGGGCCGCCGGCGCGGGCTGGGGCGGGGCTTTCCGGGGGTCTGCCGGCTTTTGGGCGTCCGCGGGGATGGCCCAGGCGCCGCTGAACTTCCTGGCCCCCGGGATGCGCCCGGCGTTGCAGTATTGCTGAATCAGCCGCACCGAAATCTGCCACCGCGCTGCCGCCTCCCGGGCGGTGATGTACTCCATGCGTATCCCTCCAAAGTTGAGATACTCTCATTATATGCGTTTTCGCGCAGAGTTTCAAGCCGCCCAAGGCAAATGAAGCCGCAGGAGAAGCATAAAACGTG
>MHCFR04200__coassemble_997_pt1 | contig 14294 bp, 13 predicted proteins | sample MHCFR04200__metabat2_high_PE_003 | metagenome-assembled genome bin MHCFR04200
CTTTCGTCGAATGGACCCGCCTGCGGCGGGTTCGGGCCGATGTAGGCATCGGCCCCTACGGTAGAATCGCGTCCCGGCGCATTGGGCGGTGAAGCGCTGCCCGACGGCGACCAATGACATAAGAAGCCCGCCTCTGTCCAAACAGAGACGGGCTTCTTTTATATCTCTCAGCAGTAGAAATCCTTGATCTTCTTGGCGCGGGAGGGGTGGCGCAGCTTGCGGATGGCCTTGTTCTCGATCTGGCGAATCCGCTCGCGGGTGACGCCGAAGATCTGGCCCACCTCCTCCAGGGTGTGGGTGCGGCCGTCGTACATCCCGAAGCGCATCCGCAGCACGTCGGCCTCCCGGTCGGTGAGGGTGCCCAGAATCTCGCTCAGGGCCTCGGCCAGCAGGGTGTTGGAGGTGGCGTCGGCGGGGCCGAGGGTGTTGTCGTCCTCCACGAAGGAGCCGATGGTGGTGTCCTCTTCGTCGCCCACCGGGGTGTCCAGCGACAGCGTGTCGGCGGCGGTGCGGTTGGCTTCGATGATTTTCTCGATGGGGAGCTTCAGCTCGGCGGCGATCTCCTCCAGGGTGGGCTCGCGGCCCAGCTCCTGCACCAGCTTGCGGTTGCAGCGGGTGGCCTTGTTGATGACCTCCACCATATGCACCGGCACCCGGATGGTGCGGGCCTGGTCGGCGATGGCCCGGGTGATGGCCTGGCGAATCCACCAGGTGGCATATGTAGAGAATTTGTTCCCCTTGGTATAGTCAAACTTGTCCACGGCGCGAATGAGGCCCGTGTTGCCCTCCTGAATGAGGTCGAGAATGTGGAGTCCGCGCCCGGAGTACTTCTTCGCGATGGACACCACCAGCCGGAGGTTGGCCTCGGTCAGCTTGTCCTTGGCCTTTTTGTCGCCCTCGGACACCTTCCGCGCCAGCTCGATCTCTTCCTCGGCGCTGAGGAGCTTCACCTGGCCGATCTCCTTGAGGTACATCCGCACCGGGTCGTCCAGATTGTACTCCGCAGCCAGCTCCACCGGATCCACCAGGGGCTCGTTCTCGTCATCCATATCCAGATCCAGGTCGGAATCCAGGGCCGGCTCCAGGTCCAGATCCAGCTCCGTGCCCAGAATCTGAATGCCCATGGCTTCAAAAGTATCGTAAATCTGTTCGATTTTTTCCACGGACAGATCCAGCTTTTCCAGCTCCGCGCTCAGCTCAGAGGCCTGGATGGCGCCTTCCTTCCGGGCCTTGGCGATCAGCGCGGCCACCGGGGCCTTGACGTCGTCCGTATGCGTGGTGTTTTTCGAGTTTGCCATTGCCTGCACATCCTCATTCCCAACGTTTACACAAATTTCTGCAAAAAAGACTCTTTTTTCCGTAACCAACCCATTATATATCTTTTGTCCCGATCTGACAATATCTTTTTTTGATATTTTCGAGAATCTTGCCAAATTTTGCGATGCTGCGAATGTCGCTTTTTCTCCTGGGATTCCCTGAGAGTATTGCCGATTTTCGCCGGAAGTATACCGGGCCGCCTGTCCCGTGAAAGGGACTTGGAATTTTTGGGAATTGACGCCAGGTTTGCCGCTGTTGTATACTAGATATACGAACAAATGTTCGAACCGACAAGGAACCGCGGGACATTGACAGAGATGGGGGATCGCGATGACAGAATTTGAGTACGACTGTATGCAGAAGAAGCTGCTGGGCCGGAGCGCCTGGCGGCGGGTGGGGGCGCGGCGCGGGGTGACGCTGCCCAGCGACGCCCTGGACCCGCGGCAGCTGGAGCAGCGCAACGGGCCCTGCCGGGTCTACCGCCTGGGCCGGCCCATGACCATGAGCCAGTTCGAGGCCATGCCCCGGGACTTGCAGCGGGCCTATTTTCAGCGGCTGCGGCAGCGGGGCGGCAGCGAGGAGGCGGTGGGCCGGATGCTGGCATCGGTCGGCGGCGGCTGCGGCAGCTCCAGGAGCGCTGCCGTGTGGAGTTTGACCGGCCGGACCAGGCGGCCTGGCAGGCATTTTTGGAGGAGGAGGAGGCGTGAATGGAGCAGCAGAAGAACGGCGGCGGGATGTCCGTGGCGCGGGTGCAGGCTCTGCTGGCCTCCCTGGCCGAGGCCAGGAGCGAGACGGTGCGGCTGGAGGGGCGCATCCAGCGCTTGCGGGACAAGAGTACCGCCGTCACGCCGCGCTACGGGGCGCGGCATGGCGGCGGAGGCGGCGCGGGCCGCGGCGTCACGGAGCTTTGGGACCTCCTGCAGGACGAGACGGCGCGGCTGACCCGGCAGGTGGGGCGGCTTATCGCCTTGCAGCGGCAGGTGGAGGCGTGGATCGACCTGCTGCCGAAGGACCAGTGGCGCATGGTGCTGCGCTGGCGCTACCTGGAGGGGATGGGCTATCCCCAGGTGGCGGAGACGCTGGAGAAGACCACCGGCCGCGCCTGCTCCGAGACGACGGTCTACCGCCTGCACCGGGAGGCGCTCCGGGCCGCGGCGGCGCTGTGGCCCCTGGGATGACGTTCCGGGAGCGGCTGCGGGCCTACCGGGACGTCCGGGCGCCGGGGGGCGTCCGGGGCTGCCCCCACCGCTACCTGCCGGTGCCCCTCTGGGACGGCTGCGACGGCACGCCGGAGGCCTGCTCCTTATGCTGGGGGCGGACTGTGCCGCCGGGGGTGTAGGCGGCGGCAGCGCAGCAGCGTGAGGAAGGGGAGGACGACCCAAAAGAGGCCCGCCCCGGCGGCCAGGCACCAGCCGGGGAGGTACCGGGCCGGGCCCATGGCGGCGGCGGCCAGCAGGCAGGCCAGTGGCCCCAGCCCCTTCCAGGGCTTCAGCTGGGCGCCCAGGGATCGGAAGGCGCAGACCAGGGAGGCCATCAGGCAGAAGACGCCCAGGGTCATGGCCACGGAGAGCAGCGGCTCGATCCGCTCCATCACGCCGAAGAGGCTCACCGACTGGGCCAGGAGATAGAGCGGCGTCGGCGCGATGGCCGACAGCTCCGGCGACAGCACGCCGGCGGTGATGGCGCAGAGGCCCGCCGCGGCCAGGGGCAGCACCAAGGCCCAGGGCCAGCAGAGCCTGGACTGGCGGCGGCGGCACGGGACGTAAAACACCCCCGCCGGGAGCAGGAAGAGCCCCAGGGCGGTGCAGCTCTCCTGCCAGGAGAGCGCCGGGACCAGGTAGGCGGCGGTCACGTCCGGCACGGCGAACACGGCCACCAGGCCGTAGAGGGCCGCCAGAAAGACCACCAGCACGCCGGCGCACCGGGCCGAGGCCGCCGCGCCCTTCCAGCTGCCCCAGGCTGCCAGGGCCAGCAGCGTCCAGCCCAGCACCGGATAGCCCTCCACCATGGGAAAGGCTGTCACCGCCAGGTTGGCCGCCCAGGCCAGGGCCGCCACGGTCCAGGCCATGGTCAGCAGCACCGCCAGCTTCCCCAGGCCGCCCCAGGCCGCCGCCAGCAGTGGGGCCATGCCGCAGGGGCGCAGGGCGGCGTCCAGCGCCAGCCACAGCCCGCAGGCCACCGCCGCCCCCAGCAGCACCGAGAGCCAGGAGAGGCCGCACAGGCACGCGGCCGTCACCGCCGAGGCGGCGGCAGCCAGCCAGGCCCAGCGCTGCCGCTCACCGATGGGATGCCCCATAGAGCCGGAACCCTCCTTCCGTTTCCGCCAGCACCGGCAGCGTCACCGGCTCCTGGCGCAAAATGGCGGCGCGGACCATCTGAATGGTCAGCCCCGCGTCGTGGGCCGAGAGGAAGCGGGACGCTTCCTCCGGGTCCGGCGCGTCGCCCTGGGCCCGGACCACCACGGCGGCGGGCCGCAGGGCCGGGGTGCGGACCACGTCCGGCAGGAGGCGCACCGCATTGCCGGTCAGAATGACCTGCTGGGCGGTGCCCAGGAAGACCGCCCCGTCTGCGCTTCTCTGGAGGTCCTCCAGCGCCTGGGCGAAGGTGGCGCCGACGCCGTGGGCCTCGCCGCCGTCGAGGATCACGCGGCCCTGGGCCTGGGAGACGGTCAGGGCCTGCACCGGCACCAGCGCGGCCACGTCGTGGCTTTCAAAGGGCAAAAGGCCCGAGAGCCGCAGCGCCGCGGCCAAACATACAAAGAGGATGATTCGCTTCATAGAGACCTCCTGTTTTACTGCTTTTCCTGTTCCTGTTTCCGGCGGGCGGCCTGGGTCTTGAGCCGCCGCCGCAGCACCATGCCGTTGGAGGCGGCGCGGTCAAAGGGCCGGAGATAGCTCAGACCGAAGGTCTCCAGCCCACCCAGGTGGAGCAGCAGGGCGATGAGCCCCACGCTGACGCCGAAGAGTCCCGCCAGGGCGGCGCAGAGGGTGAGGATAAACCGCCACACCCGCACGGCGTTGGCCAGCTCCCGCCCGGGAATCACGTAGCCGCACACCCCGGCCACGGCCACCACAATCAGCGCCGCCGGGGAGATCAGCTTGGCCTCCACGGCGGCGCTGCCCACTACCAGGCCGCCGATGATGGACACCGCCTGGCCCAGCGACTGCGGCAGGTGGACGCCGGCCTCCTGGAGAATTTCGAAGGCGATCAGCAGGCCGATCACCTCCAGCATGGTGGGGAAGGGCACCTGCTGCTTGCTCTCGATGATGGAGAGCAGCAGCTGGGTGGGGAGCATCTCCTGGTGGAAGGCGGCCATGGCGGCGTAGAGCGCCGGCAGCAGCAGGCTCACCAGCAGCGCGCCGTAGCGGATGACGCGGATGCACGAGGCGGTGACGAAGTCCATCCCCTGGTCCTCCGGCGAGGTGAGGAAGCCCCCCAGCTCCACCGGCGCCAGGTAGCCCAGGGGCAGGCCGTCCACCAGCAGGCCGGCCTGGCCCTCCAGCAGGGCCTGGGCGAATTTGTCGGGCCGCTCCGTGAAGCGCAAAAGCGGGAAGGGCGAGCAGCGCGAGCCGGTGACGGCCTCCTCTACCGCCGCCGGGGTGACGAAGCTCTCCACGTCCAGCCCCCGGAGCCGCCGCTCCAGCTGCGTGACGATGCGCCGGGGCGTCACCCCCTCCAGCCACACCAGCGAGACGTTGGTGCGGCTCTTGGTGCCCACGGTCAGCTCCGTGATGCGGAGGAAGGGGTTGCGCAGGTGGCAGCGGGTCAGGGTGGTGTTGGTGCGGGCCGTCTCGGTGAAGGCGTCCTTGGCGCCCTTGACGGTGTGCTCCACCGTGGGCGGCGCCGGGATACGCCGGATCGCCGACTTGGCCTCGAAGGCCACGGCTTTGGGGAAGTCCTCGAACACCAGCACCGCGAAGCCGTTGACCAGCAGCTGACAGAGGGTGGGGAGGTCCTCCACCTCCTTGGCCACCGCCGCGTACACCTGCCCCTGGAGGCAGGCCTCCAGCATCTCCTGGGGGCTGCCGCGGAGGTGCTGCGCGGCCGGGTGGACAATGAAGTCGGCGATCTCGGCCCCGGCGGTGAGGCCGTCCAGGAAGAACACCGTGGCCGGGGCGCCGCCCAGGCAGACGGGCCGGGCCGTCAGGTCCGCCGCCCCCTGGAAAACCTGCCGGACGTGCTGGGCCGAGATGCCCTGGGGATATTCCATGGCTGCTGCTCCTTTCCGTTCCATTCCATTTTCCCTAGTTTGTGCCGCCTGCGGCAGAATATGCACCGGCAAAATTGCATCCGACCGAGAGGGGAATTGCAGAGAAGCGGGAAGCGGCAGGCGCGCATCGCGCGTCCGATGGGCTGTGGTGTCTGAGCGCTTCGCTGTACGCACAGGCCTGCCGGAGGGGTTGACAATCCCCCAGTCAGCCTTGCGGCTGACAGCTCCTCAGTCATGCCAACGGCATGACTGAGGGGTTGTAAAACTGCCGTGTGCAAAGTCCAACCCCCGTTCCGGGGCAGTCCGTGCGGCCTTTGAGGAAAGTTATGTAGCCGTAACGGCCCTCTGATTCTACGGGCCCGCGCGAAGCCGGGAAGGGGCAGGCAGTATGGAACGGGACAGCCCGGTGGAGCTTGGCGGCCCAAGAAATGCCGCTCCTTGGGATGCACGCCGCGGGGCCTAATGGGGGACCGGGGGCCGCAGCCCCCGGCGCGTTTTGGGAACTTTTCTGCGGTGAAAAGTTCCCCGCCGGAGGCAAACAAGCCCGCGCTGCCCGAGCGCTGTCGGCGAACAGACCTGCCTGCCAGGACACCTCTCAGTCGCGCTTCGCGCGCCAGCTCCCCTCAAGGGGAGCCTTGGGGTGCGGCGGTACAAACGGTTTTGCGCAGCCACCGCACCCTTCACGAGAGGCCGCTTCGCGGCCCGGACGCGTCGCCCGCGCGTTGCCGCCGAAGGCAGCGGTCTGCCGGAGCGGTGTCCCCGCCGACGGCGCATCGCAAAAAACGGTTGATTTTTCTCGGAAATCCTGTACCATTAGGATGATAAGCAGGATTCGATTTGGAGGTGTGTGCCATGAATCAGCAACAGCGGCCCGATGCCTTGGAGGAACTCCTCCGCGCCGTTCCGGCGGCGGCGGTGGCCTTTTCCGGCGGCGTCGATTCGGCGTACCTGCTTTGGGCTGCCCGGGCAGCCGGGGTGCGGCTGCGGGCTTACTTCGTCAAGACCCCCTTCCAGCCCCGGTTCGAGCTGGAGGACGCGGTGCGCCTCTGCCGGGGGCTGGCCGTGCCGCTGACGGTTCTGCCGCTGGATGTGCTGGCGCAGGAGGCCGTGGCCCAAAACGGCCCCGACCGGTGCTACCACTGCAAGCGCGCCATGTTTACGGCGTTGCGGGCGGCGGCACTGCGGGACGGGTTCGACACCGTGCTGGACGGTACCAACGCCTCCGACGACGCCGCCGACCGGCCCGGGATGCGGGCGCTTCAAGAGCTGCAGGTCCTCTCGCCGCTGCGGCTGGCGGGACTTTCCAAGGACGAGGTGCGCCGCCGCTCCCGGGCGGCGGGGCTTTTCACCTGGGACAAGCCGGCCTATGCCTGCCTGGCCACCCGGGTGAGCGCCGGTACGGCCATCACCCGGGAGCTGCTGGAGACCACCGAGGCCGCGGAGGGCTTTCTCGCGGCCCTGGGTTTTTCCGACTTCCGGGTCCGCTGGGAGGCGGGGGCGGCGCGGCTCCAGCTGAAGGAGGCCCAGCTGCCGCTGCTGCTGGCCCATCGAACGGAAATTTTGGCGCGGCTCCGCCCCCACTACCGGGCGGTGCTGCTGGATTTGGAGGGACGCGGATGAGTGAAGTCAAACAGCTGCTGGAGGCCGTCCAGGCCGGGACGGTCAGCGTGGAGGAGGCCCTCCACACCTTGAAAAAGGAACCCTTTGCCGACATCGGCTACGCCAAGGTGGACCTCCACCGGCGCGTCCGCCAGGGGGCGGCGGAGGTGATTTACGGCGCGGGCAAGACCCCGGCGCAGATCGCCGGGATTCTCGACACCATGGAGCAAAACGGCCAGGGGCCGGTGCTCATCACCCGCCTGAGCCCGGAGGCGGCGGCGGAGGTGTCCCGCAGCCACCCCCTTTCCTACCACGCCGACGCCCGGGTGGCCATCCGCGGCGACCTGCCGGAGCCCTCCGGCCTGGGCACCATCGTGGTGGCCACCGGCGGCACCAGCGACATCCCCGTGGCCGAGGAGGCGTACTGGACGGCCCGCATCCTGGGCAACGACGTCCTGCGGCTCTACGACGTGGGCGTGGCGGGGCTCCACCGGACGCTCCACCACCTGGATGAGATTCTCGACGCCAGCGTCATCATCGCCATCGCCGGCATGGAGGGCGCCCTGGCCAGCGTCATCGGCGGCCTGGCCGACTGCCCGGTCATCGCCGTGCCCACCAGCGTGGGCTACGGCGCGTCGTTCCACGGCCTGGCGGCGCTGCTGTCCATGCTCAACAGCTGCGCCAGCGGCGTGAGCGTGGTGAACATCGACAACGGCTTCGGCGCGGGGTTCCTGGCCAGCCGGATCAACCATATGGAGCCCAGGAGGTAGCGGCATGGACATCTTATATTTGGACTGCGCCATGGGCGCGGCGGGGGATATGCTCACCGGCGCGCTCTTAGAGCTGCTGCCGGACCCGGCGGCCTTTCTCCGCCGCCTCAACGGCCTGGGCCTGCCCGGCGTACAAGTGACGGCGGCGAAGGGAGAAAACGGCGGCATGGCCGGCACCCATGTCACGGTCTCCGTCCATGGCGCGGTGGAGGAGGCTGCCCCGGCGGCCCACGAACACGACCATAACCACGGGCACCCGCACGAGCACGACCATGAACATAACCATAAACTTGACCACGAGCATTCCCACGACCATGACCACGAACACCCCCACGAGCATTCCCACGCCACCCTGGCGGAGATCACGGCCCTGGTGGAGGCGCTGGCGGTGCCGGCGGCGGTGCGGCGGCGGATTCTGGCGGTCTATGGCCGCATCGCCCAGGCGGAGAGTGAAGCCCACGGCGTCACCGTGGAGCAGGTCCACTTCCACGAGGTAGGGGCCATGGACGCCCTGGCCGACGTGACGGCGGTGTGCCTGCTGATAGATGCCCTGGCCCCGGCGCGGGTGGTGGTCTCGCCCATCTGCGTGGGCAGCGGCCACGTTCGCTGCGCCCACGGCCTGCTGCCGGTGCCGGCTCCTGCCACGGCGCGGCTGCTGCGCGGCGCGCCGGTCTACGGCTCCGACTTTCCCGGCGAGCTGTGTACGCCCACCGGCGCGGCCCTTTTGATGGAGTTCGCCACGGAGTTCGGCCCCCTGCCGGCCATGACGCTGGAGGCCACCGGCTGCGGCCTGGGCCGCAAGACCTTCCCCCGGGCCAACTGCCTGCGGGCCCTGGCGGGCGGCAGCGGCGCGGGGCGCGACACGGTGCTGGAGCTGACCTGCACCGTGGACGACATGACCGGCGAGGAGGCGGCCTTTGCCATGGAGCGGCTCTTCGATGCCGGCGCCCTGGACGTCTCCACCCAGGCGGTGGGGATGAAGAAGTCCCGCCCCGCCACGCTGCTGCGGGTGCTGTGCCGGGCGGCGCAGCGGGAGGCCGTGGTGGCAGCGCTGTTCCGCCACACCACAACCCTGGGCATCCGGGAGCAGGAGACCCGCCGCTACGTCCTCAGCCGCCGGGTGGAGACGGTGGAGACCGCCTTCGGCCCCGTGCGGCGGAAGGTCTCCGAGGGCTATGGCGTCGTGCGCGCCAAGTGGGAGTACGAGGACCTGGCCCGCATCGCCCGGGAGACGGGCCGCAGCCTCCGGGAGATCGAGGCGGCGCTGTAACTGCGGCATAGGAAAAGAAAGCCTCCCCTGACGCCCATCGGGCGTTGGGGGAGGCTTTGGCTTGCGTTCGGCGGAAGCAATCAGGCAGCGCCACCAAGCGGACGCGCGATGCGCGCCCCTACGAGGGAAACGGTTGCCTCTTGGCGTAGGGGCCGATGCCCACATCGGCCCGAACCCGCCGGTGGCGGGTCTGTTCGACGGCAGCACGCAGGCGCGCCAGGCTTGTTTGCCTCCGGCGGGGGACTTTTCCGCGCGGTGAGGGTTCCCAAAACGCGCCGGGGGCCCGGCCTCCGGACTCCCTTGGGCCCCGTGGCGTGCATCCCAAGGAGAGGCATCTCCCAGGCTGTTACGCTCCACCGAGCTGTCCCGGCCCATACTGCCCACCCCTTCCCGGCTTCGCGCGGGACAGTCAAATTGGACAATCGTTACGGCTACAGGACTTTTCTCTAAGGCCGCGCGGACTGCCCTGGAACGTGGGGTGGATGCTGCACACGAAAGTTTATTGCGCATTCTCCCCATTTTTGCCGTAGGGGCGCGCATCGCGCGTCCGTGCCGCATCAGCGGCCTCTTGCGGAGAGTGCGGTGTTTGATAAGGCCGTTTATCCCGCTCGGTTTCGTAGGGGCCGATGCCCACATCGGCCCGCACCCGCCGCAGGCGGGGCCGTTCGGCGAAAGCGCTCAGGCACCGCCACCAGGCGGACGCGCGATGCGCGCCCCTACGGCGGAATCGCGGCCCCGATGCGTTCGGCGAAAGCGCTCTGACAGAGTTACCAGGCGGGCGGCTGATAGCCGCCCCTGCGGTTGGGACGGGAAATTGCGTGGGTCAGCTGTCCTGCGCCGCGCAAATTTCACTTGAAATTACGCAGGCTCTGTGGTAAGCTAAAAAAGCGTCTGGGATGCTTCGTTTGATACATTATCGCTAACAAGTGTATGCTCACTTGTTGGCGTTTTTTTATTGCCTGAAACAGGAGGTTTTCATATGCAGGCCAAAGAAAGACAAGTGCAGAACAATCCCTTTACATCCGGGCCAATTCTTCTGCCGCTGGTACAATTTGCGATTCCCCTCATGCTTTCCCTGCTTTTGCAGGCGTTTTACGGCGGCGTGGACTTGGCGGTCGTGGGACAATTTTCGCCGACTGCCAGCGTATCGGCTGTGGCCACAGGCGGCCAGATCATGCAGGCGCTGACTGCGCTCATCACCGGACTGACCATGGGCGTCACGGTTTTGCTGGGAAAAGCCATCGGGGCCTCCGATCCGAAGCGGGCGGGGCAGGTGGTGGCCGGTCAGATCAAGTTATTTTCCGTGGTCGCTGTGGTTCTGACTGCCGTGATGCTGACGTTCGCGTCGCAGATCGCGAGGCTGATGAACGTCCCGGAAGCCGCGTTTTCGGAAACCGTCCAGTATATCCGCATTTGCTCGGCGGGAATCGTCTTCATCACCGCCTATAACGGGATCAGCGGCATCTTCCGCGGGATCGGCAATTCGCGGTCACCCTTCGTTTTTGTGTTGATCGCGTGCTGTATCAATGTTGTGTTGGACCTCCTGTTTGTGGGCGTCTTTGAGATGCGGGCCTCCGGCGCCGCGCTGGCCACGATCATTGCGCAGGCTGCCAGCGTTTTGTTTTCGGTCTACTATATCCGGCGCCGTCCGCTCCCTTTTTCCATGAAAGAGCAGTGGCGTCACGGCGAAAAAACCGTTCAGGCGATTTTAAAAGTCGGCTCGCCCATTGCCCTGCAGGATTTTCTGACCAACCTCTCGTTTTTGATTATCACCGGGATCGTCAACACGCTGGGCGTCGTGGCCTCCGCCGGCGTGGGCATATCCGAAAAAATCTTTGTCTTCCTGTCCGTCGTGCCAATGGCGTTCATGTCGGCGCTCTCCACCTTTGTGGCGCAGAATATGGGCGCGGGCGACCGGGCGCGGGCGGATCGCTCCCTGCTGCTGGCACAGCGGATCTCCCTGTGCTGCGGCACCGTGATGTTCCTGCTCACGTTTTTTGCCGGCCATGTCCTGGCGTCCGTCTTTGACAACGATCCGGCCGTGGTGCAGGCCGCCGCGCTGTATTTGCGGGGAAGCTCGCCGGAATATCTGCTGACTTCAATCATCTTCTGCTTTTTGGGTTATTTTAATGGCCGCGAACATACGGCGTTTGTGATGGCCCAGGGGCTGCTGTCGGCCTTTTTGATCCGCATCCCCCTGTCGTATGTTTTGAGCAGGCTTCCCGAAACCAATATGTTCCTGATCAGCCTGGCAGTTCCCGCGTCCGCGCTGGTAAACTTTGCGCTGTGCGTTGGATACTTCCTGTATTTGCGGCGCAAAGACAGAAAAACGACAGATGATTTTGCGTGAAATGGCTTGTCGGGTAAAAATGCAAAGGCCGGGGCTCTCTTTAGAGCCCCGGCTGTTTTTGATCTGTTCGGCGTCAGGCCGGGCCATCCGCATCCAGCGCGGCCCGGTACGCCGTGGGACTGCGCCCGGTGTGGCGCTTGAAGGCCTTGCTGAAATAGCACGGGTCGTCAAAGCCCAGCCGCTCGGCGGCCACGCCCACCGGCACGCCGGCGGCCAGCAGCGCCTCGGCCTGCTCCATCTTCATCCTGCGGAAGTCCGCCATGACGGCGCAGCCGTAGCGCGCCCGGTAGACCCGTTTCACATAGGTCACCGACACGCCGAAGGCCGCCGCCAGCTGCGCCAGGTCCAGCGCCTGGTGCAGATTCTCCCGCAGATAGCCCCGGACGGCCTCGGCCAGCGTCCGGGGCCGCTGCCCGGGGGACGGCGCTTCGGTCCGCGTCAGCAGCAGAAGAAGCTCCTCCACCCGGTTCTTGATGAGCTGCCCGCAGCCGAAGGCCGCCTGGGGCCGCTGCTCCAGCAGCAGGCCCGCCTCCCGGCCCGGGCAGAAATTGGCCTCTGCCTCGGAAAGAATGCCCTCCATTAGCCGGAGCTGGTCCGGCGTCACGTCCAAAAACCGCTGATCCAGCGGCAGCAGCGCCGCCGAGGCGCAGCGCAGAGAAAAGACCCACGCCTCCGCCGCTTCGCCCGCGCCGTAAAGCACGTGGAACCGCCCGGGCGCGAACAGCGCCAGCTGTCCCCGGCGCACCAGCCGGAATGCGCCGTCCGCAAACACCCAAAAGGTTCCTTTGGCCGCGTATTGCAGCTCCCAGAAGTCGTGACGCTCCCCCGAAAACACAAAATACGGCGAAACAGCTACCCGCGAGGCGTTGACGAAGCTGTCCACCGTGATCTCGTCCCGCAGCGGGATGTGGCGGTAGGCAGCGTCAGATTGTGTCCGATTTTCCATATCGTTCGATCCTTCTCTCCATTGCCGAAGGGTGCGGCGGGGGGTACAATGGGCCTATCAATTCCCCTGCTGAGGACTGGAGGTATCACGATGACCCATCGGGAACATTTTTTGGCCGCCATGCGCCGTCAGTCCGGCGCACGGGTGCCGTTTTACTTCGAGCTGTGCGAGTCCAAACGCCAGGAGCTGCGGCAGCGCTACGGCACCGACAACGAGGTTCTGGCCTTTGATATGCCCATTCGCTCCGTATTTCTGCCGCCGCCGCAGGTGATGCCGGACTACACCCGCTACCATGAGCATCCCGAGACGCTCTCCTTCATCGACGAATGGGGCGTGGGCCATCAGCGGGGCAGCGTGGCCCACTTCACCCGCTTTGTCTCGCCCATGGCGCGGTTTACCTCCCCCGCCCAGGTGGAGGCCTATCCCTTCCCCGATCTGCTGAACGAGGACCGCTGGGCCGACGTCCGCCGCCAGGTGGAGGACGCCCACGCCCAGGGCCGGGCCGCCGTTTTCTACGCGGTGCAGGTGTTTGAGCCGGCCTGGTATCTCCGGGGCCTGGGCAACCTGCTGATGGACTTCCTCACCGACGAGGACATGGCCCGGGCCTGCATGGACAAGATGTGCCGCATCCAGTGCGAAATCGCCGCCCGGGCCGCCGCCACCGGCGCGGACATGGTGGTGTTCGGCGACGACGTGGGCACCCAAAAGGCCCTGATGGTGGGCGAGGACATCTGGCGGCAGTGGATCAAGCCCGCCACCGCCGCGACCATCGCCGCCGCCAAGGCCGTCAACCCCCAGGTGCTGGCCATGTACCACTCCGACGGCGTCATCGACCCCATCATCCCCGAACTAATCGAGATCGGCGTGGAGGTGCTCAACCCGGTCCAGCCCGAGTGCATGGACCCGGTGGCGGTCAAAAAGCAGTATGGCCACGCGCTGTCGTTCCTGGGCACCATCGGCACCCAGTCGGTGATGCCCTTCGGCACGGCCCAGCAGGTGCGCGACACCGTGGCCCGGATGATCGAAACCGTCGGAGCGGGCGGCGGCCTCGCCATCGCGCCGACCCACATGGTGGAGCCGGAGGTTCCCTGGGAGAACCTCGAAGCCCTGGTGCAGGCCGTGCGCGACTACGGCGGGTATTGACCGACGCCGCACTGACTATGCGATGCCAAATTCTTTGGCGTATTGGAGCGTGCCGCGCGGCGCGGGGGACGTCTCGTCGATTTGACAAGCCATGAAGTTGGCACTGGGTACCTCAAAGGGCGGCAAAATGCCCAGGGTATGCGCGGGCACATAGCCGAACCGCGGGTAATACGCTTCGCTTCCCAGCACCACGGAATATCCGTAACCCAATTGCCCGGCGATCCGGTGTCCTTCCCGGACCAGCGCGCTTCCGACTCCCTTCCGCTGATGGGCGGGCAGGACGGACAGCGGCGCCAGGGCCAGGACGGTCTGACCGCCGACCAATGCTTTGGTGAACAGGATGTGCCCGACGATTTCCCCGTCTTCCTCCGCCACCAGCGCCAGCTCTGGAATATAGCCGGCGCCTTTGCGCAGCGCTGTCACCAAATCCTGCTCCGTGCCGTCGGCGTGTTCGGCGCTTTCAAAGGCGCGCTGGACCACGGCATAGATGGCGTCGTAGTCTTCGGGCGTCTCTCTTCTGATTTTCATAAGAATCTCCCTCCTGATCTGTCCCATCCCCGGGCGGCAGGCTTGAACTTGAAAGGAAAAACTCCGGAAAATGCAAATTTTCCGGAGTTTGAGGCTGTCAAAAAAACGATGAAAAAAGCCTACGCGATAGAGAAGCGGGGGGGTGTGTGCGGTTATTGTTA
>MHCFR04200__coassemble_1155_pt1 | contig 12909 bp, 13 predicted proteins | sample MHCFR04200__metabat2_high_PE_003 | metagenome-assembled genome bin MHCFR04200
AGGTCTATTTATTTTTTCGTGTTGCACTTGTTATTGTAATCTGCCCTCCCTTGTGTAAAGGGAGCTGTCACGCGAAGCGTGACTGAGGGATTGTAAGCCTCCGGGCACTGCCAGCTCTGATCCCCTCCGTCACAGCTTCGCCGTGCCACCGGGTTGCCACTAAGCCTTCCCGGCCCGCGTTGCGGTCCGCCAAGGCAAGTGGCTGCCCAACCGCTGTGGTCGCTGCATCTGCCACCGGCAGCGCTCCCTTGCGGGCCCCTTGTTCACCAAGGGGAGGCTTTTTCAGAACTCGGTCTCGGGCATCACTTCGGCACGTCCCGCATGGAGAGGCTGATGCGCTTTTTCTTCTCGTCCACCTCCAGCACCACCACTTTTACCACATCGCCTACCGCCACCACTTCCGAGGGGTGGCGGATAAATTTATTGCAGACCTTGGAGATATGGACCAGCCCGTCCTGGTGGACGCCGATGTCCACGAAGACGCCGAAGTCGATGACGTTGCGCACTGTGCCGGAGAGAACCATGCCGGGCTTTAGGTCCTTGAGCTCCAGCACGTCGGTGCGGAGAATGGGGGCGGGCAGTTCGTCCCGGGGGTCGCGGCCCGGCTTTTGCAGCTCTCGGGCGATGTCCCGCAGGGTCGGCTCGCCGACGCCACAGCGCTTGGCAGCCTCGGCCCAGCCCAGCTGCTCCACCCGCTTCGGCAGCTCTGCCAGCCGACCCGCCGCCGCGTCCTTCAGGTCATAGCCGGTCAGGGTCAAAAGCGTCTCGGCGGCGGCGTAGGACTCGGGATGGATGCCGGTGTGGTCCAGGAGCTGGGCGCTCTCGGGCACCCGGAGGAAGCCGGCGCACTGCTCAAAGGCCTTGGGCCCCAGCTTGGGCACCTTCAAAATCTGCTTGCGGGTGGTGAAGGGGCCGTTTTCCTCCCGATATGTGACGATATTCTTGGCGGTGGTGGCGGTGAGACCGGCCACTTTTTTCAAGAGGCTGGGGGAGGCCGTGTTGACGTCCACACCCACGGCGTTGACGCAGTCCTCCACCACGCCGCCCAGCGCCTCGTCCAGCCGCTTGGGCGGCATATCGTGCTGGTACTGGCCCACGCCGATGGCCTTGGGGTCGATCTTCACCAGCTCGGCCAGCGGGTCCTGGAGCCGCCGGGCGATGGACACGGCGCTGCGCAGGTTGACGTCGAATTGGGGGAATTCCTCAGCGGCCAGGGGCGAGGCGGAGTAGACCGAGGCGCCGGCCTCGTTGACCATCATATAGGAGAGGCCGCCCACGCGGCGGATCAGCTCCACGGCCATCTGCTCTGTCTCTCGGGAGGCGGTGCCGTTGCCGATGGCAATGTGGCTGACGCCGTGGCGCTTCACCAGGGCTGAGAGTTTGGCGATGGCCTCCTCCTTCTGCTTTTCGCCGTAGGTGGGGTAGACCACGGCGGTGTCCAGCACCTTGCCGGTGGCGTCCACCACGGCCACCTTGCAGCCCATGCGGTAGCCCGGGTCCAGGCCCATGGTCACGTGGCCCTTCACCGGCGGCTGCATCAAAAGGGGCTTCAGGTTCAGAGCGAAGTTGGCGATGGCGGCCTCGTTGGCCCGGTCCGTCAGGGCGCTGCGCAGCTCTCGCTCCAGGGAGGGGGCCAGGAGCCGGTCGTAGCCGTCCTCCGCCGCGGCCTGGACGAAGGCTGTGGCCGGGGAGCCGGGCTTGACCACCCGGCGGGCGATCCGCTCCAGGGCCTGCTCCCGGGGCAGATCCAGGGAGATTTTCAGAAATTCCTCCCGTTCGCCGCGGTTCAAGGCCAGAATCTGGTGGCTCTGGAGGCGGGGGAGGGGCTGAGAAAAGTCGTAGTAGAGGCGGTAGACGCTGTCCTCCTCCTTGGCGGCCTGGGAGGTCAGCACGCCCTTGGCCTCGAAGAGCTGCCGGAGGGTCTTGCGGATGTCGGCGTCGTCGGAGACCCACTCCGCGATGATGTCCGACGCGCCGGCCAGGGCGTCCTCCACGGTCTCGACGCCCTTCTCCGGGTTGAGGCTCTGCTGGGCCAGCGCTTCCGGAGCGGGCAGGTTTTTCCCCTGGGAGAAGAGCAGCTGGGCCAGGGGTTCCAGGCCCTTTTCCCGGGCCACCGTGGCCCGGGTGCGGCGCTTGGGCTTATAGGGCCGGTAGAGGTCCTCCACCTCGGCCAGGGTCTCGGCGGCGTCGATGGTGGCGGACAGCGCCGCACTGAGCTGACCCTGGGCCTCGATGGAGGCTTTGACCTCCTGCCGCCGCGCCTCCAGATTGCGCAGGTACTGTAGGCGGGTTTCCAAGGTGCGCAGGGCGGTGTCGTCCATGCCGCCGTGGAGTTCCTTCCGGTACCGGGCGATGAAGGGCAGGGTGTTGCCCTCGTCCAGCAGCCGGATGACGTTTTCAATGTAGGTCTCCGGGAGCGACAGCTCCCGGGAGAGAATCGATGCGATGGTTGCCATAGTGTCTCCTTTGTGTGGTATAGATCTATGCGGGGGATGTTTGATGCCTTCGGACGTGCGCCGCCGCAGGGGCCGATGGCCCGGGTTGCCGCTAAGCCTTCCCGGCCCGCGTAGCGGTCCGCCAAGGCAAGCGTCTGCCCAACCGCTGCGGTTGCTTGCTCTGCCACAGGCAGCACTCCCTTCTGGGCCACATCGGCCCGGGACCGGGTGGTGTCACTGCAAACCCGGCGCGTTGGACGATGCTGCGTTTGACGCAGCGGTGCGTCACGGGCGGCTGATAGCCGCCCCTACGACCTGTTGGTGGGTTTATTCCGGGTGCAGGGCAGGCCATTGCAGCAATTATATCACACAATCGGGGCGTTTTGTGCTACAATATCCAAAACGAACCGAGGAGGTACCCATGGCTTACACGATTCTTCTGACAGACATCGACAATACGCTTCTGGACTTTATCGCCGGGTCCCATGCGGCGCTGCGGGAGACCCTGGAGGCCCACGGCATTCCCTTTACCCAGGAGCGGCTGCACCAGTATCTGACGATCAACGCGTCGCTGTGGGAGGCCTATGAGCGGGGCGATATCCCCAAGGAGGCCATCTATCTGACGCGGTTTCGCCGGCTCTTTGAGGCGCTGGGGGTGGAGGCGGACCCGGCGTCCGTCAACCGCCGGTATATGGAGGGGCTGCGGAGCAATATCTTCTTCATGCCCCACTGCATGGAATTCCTCGACGCCGTCCGGGGCAGAGTGAAGCTCTACGCCGTCACCAACGGCGACACGCTGACCCAGGAGGTGCGGCTCAAAAACTCCGGCATCGGCGCTTATTTTGATGGCGTGTTCATCTCGGAGCAGATGGGCTGCAAAAAGCCGGAGAAGGCCTTCTTCGACCAGGTTTTCGCGGCCATCGGTCCGGTGGATCAAAAGAGCTGCCTCCTGCTGGGAGACAGCCTGACTTCGGATATGCAGGGGGGCCGCAACGCCGGGGTGGACACCTGCCTGCTGGGACACGTGGAATCAGACCCCCGGTGCGACTACGTCGTCGGGGATCTGCTGGAGGTCCTGCCCCTGCTGGGCTAGCGGATGGCGGAAGGGAGCGTGGAACGGCATGAGGCAATCCGGCAAGGCGATGGAGCGACTGCGTATGGCCGTGCTGCTCCTGCTGCTGGCGGCGGTCCTCTTTTTCGTGGGACGCCGCCTCTATGACTGCCGCATCACCGCTTCCGTGGTGGGGAATAAACTCTACTACAACGAAGCTGTGTATGACGAGATCCTGGCGTCTGGTCTGCCGCTGGATACCGGCAGGTGCCTGGGTTCGGTTCGATATGAACTGGGGGAAACCTGCCGGTTTTATGAGTTAAAGGGGCTGCCGGAGTATCTCTATGTAAGCCTGGGCTGGGAGTATCGCCTATATCGGCTGTGCGAGACGGAATAGGGTCCGCCGTTTTCGCCCGCCCGCGGTACACGCTCCGAGCTGCGATTTGGCTGTAGGGGCCGATGCCTTCATCGGCCCGAACCCGCCGCAGGCGGGTCTGTTCGGCGAGGACGCTCTGGGGATGCGATGTAAACGGGCGGCCTGCAGCTAAGGCAGCTTATTTCGATAGAGAACAATTTGCTCTAATATCGGGTAGAACAAATTGTTCTGGGCTATACTGACCTCGGTGATCATCATGGAGCAATACCGACGGATTCGAGACTTGCGGGAGGACCGGGACATGACCCAAGCCCAGGTGGGCGCGGCGCTGCACATCTCCCAGCGCACCTATGCCTATTATGAAAGCGGCCAGCGGATGATTCCGCCGTCGGTCCTGAGCGCATTGGCGGATTTGTACCACGTCAGCGTGGACTACCTTCTGGGCCGCACGGACTGCCGGGAGCCCTACGACTGAAATGCGCCCCTACGGCGGAACCGCTGGGTTCCTCTCCGCAGGGGCGGATTTTGTGATCCGCCCTACTGCCCTGCCGGTCTGCTATAGATCCGGCAGCTCTGGCGGCAGACGGCCAGGCAGAGGACGGCGGCGGCCAGCAGCGTGCGGTCCCGGCGGCAGCTGGCGTTGGAGGTATGGCAGCACTGGGGCGTGGCCGAAGGCGGCACCGGCTCGGGCGTCTTGGCCGGAGGCTGGACCGCGGGCGCCGGACTGCCGGCGCGGCTGCCGGCTATGGAACTGCCGCTTGCGCCCAGTACCCTGGCCCACACTGCGGCCTCTCGTTCGGGGTCCATCATGGAAAATCCCTCCTTTGGCATATGGTATGCCGAAGGAGGGATTTTTGTGCATCGAGCGCAGAAAAACCGTTATTCCGCGATCTCCCGATACATGGCCACGGCGTCGTCCTTGCGGACGGCCTCGGCCACCTGCAGGACCTCTACGCTGAGGGTCCGCTGGCCGAACTGGATGGTCAGCTTGTCGCCCACTTTGACGTCGTAGGAGGCCTTGGCCGGACGTCCGTTGACCGTGACGCGGGCGTTGTCGCAGGCCTCGTTGGCCACGGTCCGGCGCTTGATGAGCCGGGAGACCTTCAGGTATTTGTCCAGCCGCATCTTACTTCGCCACGCGATCCTTCAGCGCCTTGCCGGCCTTGAACACAGGGGCCTTGGTGGCGGGGATTTCAATGGGCTCCTTGGTCTTGGGGTTGCGGCCCATGCGGGCGTCCCGGGCCTTGATCTCAAAGCTGCCGAAGCCCACCAGCTGGACCTTGTCGCCCTGGGCCAGGGCGTCGCTGACGGTGTCGAGCATGGCGTTCAGGGCCTGCTCAGCGTCTTTCTTGGAAAGGCCGGCGCGCTCGGCCACCTGGTTGATGAGTTCTGTCTTGTTCATGTGCGTTTCCTCTTTCCGTGATAATCTGATCGCCATTCTATGGTGCAGTGTTCCCAGGGGTGCGGAATTTATTCCCTGTTGGCGCCGTCCGGTGCGGCGGCCTTGACCGACGCGATGAAGGCTTCGCAGGCGCCGTGGAGCGCAGCCTCCGGGTCAATCTCCTGCTGGGCCGCCCACTGGGCGCAGGCGAACAGCAGCTTTCCCAGGTCTTCCGCTGTCTGGAGGCCCTCCACCGCTTCAGGGAGCGCTTCGTTCACAGCCGCGCCGTTTTTTTGGGCCTTGTTCACCAGCTTCTCTGCCCGCCATAAGGCCGGCAGGGAGCGGGCAACGGCGTCCAGCTTCTCGCCCACCGTGGTCTGCCCCTTCTCCAGGGCCTTGCAGTCCTCCCAGCTCTTGGTGGTGTCGCCGCCGAAGACGTGAGGATGACGAAAAATAAGCTTTTTGCAAACCCGGTCACAGACGTCATCAAAGTCGAACCTGCCCCGATCCTTTTCAATGTCGGCGTGGAAGACCACCTGCAGCAGCACGTCTCCCAGCTCTTCCTTCATCAGCTCCAGGTCGTCGTTGTCCAGGGCCTCGCAGGCCTCGTAGGCCTCCTCGAGAAAGTTCCGCCGGATGGACTGATGGGTTTGGGCCTGATCCCAGGGGCAGCCGCCGGGGCTGCGCAAAATGTGGGTGATTTCCGCCAGGTCAGTCATGTCATACCGCGGTTTGCTCATAAAATCTACCATATTTTTCACCTTTTCGCAAGCAGAATCTTTAGAAAACTCAATTATTTCTGCACCCGCAGCAGCTTTGCCAGCTTTTCACCGCCGGGCAGGAGCATACAGTCGTCGTAGGTGATGATTTTGAAGGCGTAGACCAGGATCACGTACACCACCACGGCCACCGCCATGGCGCCCAGACAGGCCAGCTTCGGCGCGCCCAGCACTGACTCCAGCACGCCGTAGGCCATATACGTCACCGCGCCCATGAGAAGACCAGCCAGGAAGGGCTTGAAGAGAGACTTCATGCAGGAGATGTCGAGAATCTTCTTCCGATACATGGCAATGACGTTGAGAACCGTAATCACCGCGTAGCAAATCAAGGTGCCGATGGCCGCGCCGGCGATGTAGAGGCTGGGGATGACCACCAGGAAATAGTTGGCGATGACCTTGACCACGCCGCCGATGATCATATTGATGACCGGGGTCGTCACGTCGCCGTGGGCCTGCATCATGGCGTTCGTCACCAGAACCAGGGAGTTGAAGATGATCGCCGCGCCCAGATACATCATGATATTTCCCGCGACCTGCAAATCGCTGCCCCGGTAGTTGAAGAGATACATAATGGGCTGGGCCAGGCTGATAAAGCCGAAGGCGCAGGGCATGGCCACCAGGCCGGTGATGCGCATGGCCGAGGATTCCACCATGGCGGCGTTTTTGCCCTCTTTCAGGGTCAGATGGGCGGTGATGGCCGGGATGATGGAGATGGTGATGGGTGTGATCAGGGCGCAGGGCAGGTTGAACATGGTCTGCCCAAAGTTGTAGATGCCCTTGAGGTGCTCCACGTAGTCCTGCACCAGGGTCGCCGCGCCGGAGAGGCGGCGCATATAGACCATGGTGTCGGCCAGGTTGATGATCTGTAGTCCCGCCGAGCCGAGGGTGATGGGGATGGCGATAGCCAGCAGCTGGCGCATGGTCGCGCCGGTGGATTTGGCGGTACCTTCGGTGGGCAGCGCCCGGCTGGCCTTGCGGTAGCAACGCCAGAGGTAGTAGGCCGAGACCACGCAGCCCACGGTGACGCCGAGAATCGCGCCGCCCGCGCCCAGGGTCAGGTCGCCGGTGAGACGCATGACCAGCACGGCCAGGCCCAGGCCGATGAAGAGCTTGCACAGGGCCTCAAAGACCTGGCTGACCGAGGTGGGGGCCATATTGCTCTGGCCCTGGAAGAAGCCGCGGAAGGCCGAGATAATGCAGATAAACAGCACCGACGGCGCCAGGGCGGCGATGGCGGCCCAGGAGGTGTCGTAGGTGGTAATCATCACCGACAGCTGGCGGCTGAAAATCAGCATTCCCAGACTGCCCACGATGCCCAGGACCAGGAAGACCCGGAGGGCCGTGCTGAAAATCTTGCGAATTTGGGCGTAGTTGCCCAGCGCCCGGGCCTCGGAGGTCATGCGGCTCATGGCCACGGGGAGGCCCGTGGTGGAGATCATCAGCAGCACCGAGTAGAAGTCGTAGGCCGTGGTGAAGTAGCCGTAGCCCTTGTCGTCGATGATGCCGAGCAGGGGGATTTTATAGATCGCGCCGATGATCTTGACAATGATGGTGGCGGCGGCCAGCATGGCCGCGCCCTGTAGGAAGGACTGCTGCTTGGCAGTCTTTTTTTCATCCATATTGCTTACGATTCCTCCTTATTCTCACCGAACACCCGGGGCATGGCAGCCGAGAGCGTCTGGATTGCGGCGGCCAGGTCGATGGTGGGGAACTTCCCCGCCGCGTAGAGAATCTGACCGCGGACCATGGTCAAGGTGACGTCCGCGCCGGACGCGGTGTAGACCAGGTTGGAATAGAGATTGTGGCAGGGGATCAGCTGTGGCTGGGTGAAGTCCAGCAGGATGAGGTCGGCGTCCATGCCCACCTGGAGCATCCCGCACGCGCCGCTCCGCCCCTGGGCCTTGGCGCCGCAGACCGTGGCCATCAAGAGGGCCGCCTGGGCCGGCAGGGCTGTGGGGTCGGCGGTGCGGGCCTTAGCCGTGAGGCACGCGGCCCGCATGGTCCGGAAGAGGTCCAGGCTGCCTGCCTCGGCGGCGGAGCCGGTGCCCAGCGCCACGTTGAGGCCCGCTTTTGCCAGCGCCGCCGGGTCCGCGGTGGGCTTGCCCAGTTTGGCGTCTGACAGGGGGCAGTGGACCACCGAGACGCCACGCCGGGCCAAAAGCGCCGCGTCGGTCTCCAGGAGGCTTCCGCAGCCCGCGGCCTGGGTGGGCAGCCGGAAGAGACCGGAGCAGTCCAAAATCTCCGCCGGGGAGAGGCCCCAGCGCTCCAGGGCGTCCTGGTTGTCGGTGTCGGTCTCCGAAAGGTGAAGCTGGAGGCCCAGACGGTTGTTCACGGCGTACTCATAGAGAGCGTCCCACAGGGGCGGGCTGGAGCTGTAGGCGCCGTGGAGTCCGGCGTCGATGCGGATGCGCCCGCCGTCATAGCCGTGGTATTGCTCCACGGCCCGTACCAGGGCCTGGCAGTCGGGATACGTCTCAAAATCGAAGTCGTCCCCCAGGTACATGGAGAGGTCCGGGGCCAGATTGGCCTTGATGCCGCTCTCGGCGCAGGCCCGGGCCACGGCCTCGACGGAGCCGTCCAGGCTGGAGAGGGAGGTGACGCCGCAGCGAAGGCTCTCGGCGATGCCCAACAGGGCCGCGGCGTGGGCCGTCTCGGCGTCCATCCGCTCCTCCCGGGGGTAAATGCGCTCCGCCAGCCGGGTCCGCTCGTCCACCTCGTCGGCCCAGCCCCGGAGAATGGTCTGGGGCAGGTGGGTGTGGCAGTTGATAAGCCCCGGTAGCAGGATCTGGCCCGTGGCGTCGAGAATTTCCCGGGGCTGCTCCCGGGGCGGCTCCTGGGAGAGATGGCTGATCTTACCGCCGGTGACGCCCACGAAGGCGTCGGGCAGGACGCGCATCTGCCCGTCCAGCGTCACGGCAGTGACATGGGAAAAGAGAAAATCCATAGTGCCTCCAATCATAAGAGCGGCGTCTGGCTGTCCGCTTCCTCCAGAAGCGCAAAAATCTCGGCCTTCTGCCGGAGAATCTCGTCGATCCGTCCGATGTAGTCGGCGGGAATCTTGGGGTTGTGGAACCGCTGGAGCTTGCCGGGCCCCAGGTTTACCTTGGTCATGCCGCCGCCGCCCAGGGAGAGGATGGTGTGCAGCTCCTCCATCATGGCGATGTTGTAAAGGCCCGTGTAGCCGGGCTTGCACCAGCCGACATTTTCAAAGCTGCCGGACATATATTTCTGCCGGTAGAGGTAGTAGGGCTCGTACCCGGTACTTCGAAGCGCGGCCTCGGTGCGGGTAAGCATCTCGGCCACGGCCTCACCGCTGGGGAGGCCCCGGCGGTCCTGGTAGAGCTCGGCGGCTTTTTTGAGGGCCAGGGTGTGGACCGTGATGTTGCTGGGGCTGAGCGCCACCACCTGCCGGACCGAATCGAGGAAGGAGTCCGCCGTGTCGCCGGGGAGACCGGCGATCAGGTCCATGTTGATGCCGTCAAACCCGGCGGCCCTGGCGTCTTCAAAGGCTTGCAGCGTCTGGGCTGTGGTGTGGCGGCGGCCAATGCGCCGCAGGACGTCGTCGGACATGGTCTGGGGGTTGATGCTCATGCGGTCTGCGCCGCCCTGGCGGATGACCTGGAGCTTTTGAAGGTCCAGGGTGTCGGGCCGTCCGCCCTCCACAGTGAACTCCAGGCACTCCGAGAGATCGAAATTCTCCCGGATGGCGGCCAGAAGCTGCTCCATCTGGGGTGCGGAAAGGGTGGTGGGGGTGCCGCCGCCGATGTAAAGGGTGCGGACTGTCCGGCCCGTCTGCCGCAGCAGCTGGCCGGTATGGGTAATTTCCCGGAGCAGCGCCTCCAGGTAGGGCGGCAGGTCCTTGCCGAATTTCTCCACGCTCTGGCTCACAAAGGAGCAGTAGGCGCAGCGGGTGGGGCAGAAGGGAATGCCCACATAGACCGAGAGGTCCCGGGGGCGGAGGAGCCGCGCCGTCTCCACGGTGTGGCGGGAGGCGTCGATGCACAGCCGCCGACGGGCTTCGGAGACGAAGTAGGTGTCCTTCAAAAGCCGGTCGGCGCTGGCTTCGGTGCCGCCGGCCAGGAGGCGGGCCGAGGTGAGCTTGGTGGGCCGCACACCGGCCAGGGCGCCCCAGGGCGGCGGCGCGGGCAGCACCTGGAGGGCTGCCAGGTAAAAGCTTTGCTGTAAAATCTGCCGCCGGAGGCGGACGTTTTCCGCTTCTGCCACCGGCAGGCGCCGGGCGCCGCGGCCCACCTGGCCCTGGTATTCGATTTTGGCCGTGGCGGTCAGGTAAGTCTTGCCCGCCGAGAGGGCGGAGAGGGCCTCACCCTCGTCGGTCTGGGGAAAGAGCTGCATCATCAGCTGCTCCACGGCGTAGAGGTCCTGGTGGCCCCGGAGGGTGAGCTTCATCGCAATGCCTCTTTCATATAGGGATTGGTGTCCCGCTCTGTCTGGAGTGTGGTGGCGCCGCCGTGGCCGGGGAGGACGGTGTAGTCACCCTCCAGCTGGGCCAGGCGCTTGAGGGAGGCCAGCATATCCCGCCCGGAGCCGCCTACGAAATCAACGCGGCCGCAGGACCCGGCGAAGAGCGTGTCCCCGCTCAAAAGCAGATTTCCGGCCACCAGGCACACGGACCCGGGGGTGTGGCCCGGGGTGGAGAGGACGTGAAAGGCGATGGAATCCATGGAAATGGTGTCGCCCTCGTCGTAGGTATGGGTCCAGGAGAGGCCCCGGCTCAGTTGGGGCGGGAGGGCGGTGTCGGCGGTGTGGACATAGACCGGCAGGTCCGGGTATTCGGCCCGGAGGTCGGCAATGCCGCCCACGTGGTCGTAGTGGCCGTGGGTCAGGAAGAGATAGGCGGGGGTGAGCTGCTGCTGCTCCAGCCACTGGGCCACGGCTGCGCCGTCGTCACCGGGGTCCACGATGGCGCAGCGGCCTGTGGCCTCGTCGGCCACCACGTAGCAGTTGGTTTCCAGGGGACCCAGGGGGAAGGAATAGAGCTTCATAGGCGCCTCCTTGTTTATTTGAGATCGCGGGTGTCCACGATCATGGTGACGGGGCCGTCGTTGACTGACTCCACCTGCATATAGGCTCCGAACTGGCCGTGCTGGGGCGGGAAGCCCAGCCGCTCGCACTCGGCCAGGAACTGCTCATAGAGCGGGATGGCCAGGTCCGGCCCGGCAGCGGCCAGGAAGTTGGGGCGGCGGCCGTGGCTGCAGTCGCCGTAGAGGGTGAACTGGCTGACCACCAGGACGCTGCCGCCGATGTCGGAAAGGCCCTTATTCATTTTATCGTTTTCATCGCGGAAAATGCGAAGGCCCAGCACCTTTTCCGCGAGCTTCCGGCACAAGGCCGGGGTGTCATCCTGGGTGACGCCCAGGAGGATGAGAAAGCCCGGCCCGATCTGCCCCACGGTCTGGCCGTCGATGGCCACCGAGGCAGAGCGGACGCGGGTGACAACTGCACGCATAAGTAACCTCCAAAGACTGTGAATTGGTAGGGGTCAATGCCCACATTGACCCGCGCCGCGTCAGCGGCCTCTCTGCCAAGGTGCGGTGGCAGCTTCATGCCGTTTGTACCACCGAGACCTCGGCAGAGATTCGCCTTTTGGCAGTCGGGCCGATGTAGGCATCGGCCCCTACGAGGGAAAATATCGGTTCAGCTCTTGCCGCGGCGGACGTTCTCCACGCCCGTCACGGAGCGGAGCTTGGCGGTGACGTTGTTCAGCTCGGCCACGTCGTGGACGGTGAAGGTCAGGCTGGCGATGGCCTTGCCGTCGGGGACGGCGCGGCAGGAGATCTCCGTCACCTTGATCTTCAGGGAGGTCATCACCATGGCCAGGTCCAGCATCAGGCCGTCGCGGTCCTTGCAGTCGATCTCCACGGAGGTGGCGAAGGGCTCCTCGCCGGTGGTGTCGGCCCAGGAGGCCCGCACCCAGCGGTCCGGCTGGCGTTCGATCAGCGTCGGGCTGGCGTTGGGACAGTCGCACCGGTGGATGGACACGCCGTAGCCCTTGGTGACGAAGCCGATGATGGGGTCGCCGGGGACCGGCGTGCAGCACCGGGAGAATTTCACCAGGCACGAGCCGATGTCCTCGACAATGACGCCGGAGTTGGCGGTGACGGTCTGCTTTTTCCCCACGCCCTGGAGGGCCTTGGGCGTCAAGTCCTTGGCGGGAAGGGACTTGTTGGCCTTGACCAGCTCGTCGCGGATGCGGTTGACGCACTTGACGGCGGTCATGCCGCCGTAGCCGATGGCGGCGTACATATCGTCCAGGCAGTCGAAGCTCACCTTGCGGAGAATGGTGGGCAGCACCTCTTCGTTCTGGAGAACGGCGGGGTCGATGCTCATGCGCTTGAGCTCCGCCTCGAAGCTGGCCTTGCCGTGGACGATGTTCTCCTCACGCTTCTCCTTTTTGAACCACTGCTTGATCTTGATGCGGGCCTGGTTGCTCTGGCAGATTTTCAGCCAGTCGCGGCTGGGGCCCTTGGCGCTCTTGGAAGTGAGAACCTCCACGATATCGCCGTTTTTCAGCTTCATATCAAAGCTGGCGATGCGGTTGTTGACCTTGGCACCCACCATGGAGTTGCCCACGGCGGAGTGGATGGCATAGGCGAAGTCGATGGGCGTGGAGCCGGCGGGCAGGGAGATGACCTTGCCCCGGGGTGTGAAGACGAAGACCTCGTCGTTGAACATATCCACCTTGAGGGAGTGGATGTAGTCCTCGGCTTCGGTGTCCTGCTGGCTCTCCAGCAGGCGGCGGACCCATTCAAATTCCTTTTCCTCTCCGGCGCCGGCGCCGCCCTGCTTGTATTTCCAGTGGGCGGCCACGCCGTACTCGGCGGTCTCGTGCATCTGCCAGGTGCGGATCTGCACTTCAAAGGGGATGC
>MHCFR04200__coassemble_1245_pt1 | contig 12345 bp, 13 predicted proteins | sample MHCFR04200__metabat2_high_PE_003 | metagenome-assembled genome bin MHCFR04200
GTCGCCAGCGGTGGATTTTGAGTCCACTACGTCTACCAATTCCATCACACCGGCACGCTATCAGGAATTATACCGCATTTTTGCTGGAATTGCAAGCCCCAATGCGCCGCGCCGCCAGAAATTACGGTTCGTCCTCCCCGTCGTCGTCCTGCCGCTGCCGGGCCTTGTCCTGCTCCATCTGCTCGGAGAGATGCTGGCTCAGCAGTGCCAGCGAGGCCGCCATATTCTCCGTCTGCACCAGGATATGCTCCGGCACATCCAGGTGCTTGGGCGCAAAATTCCAGATGGCCTGGATGCCGCCGGCGATCAGCTGGTCACAGACTCGCTGGGCAAATTCCGCCGGTACAGTGATGATGCCGATGCGGATGCTGCGGCTCTTACAAAAGTCCGCCAACTCCGACACATGGTAAATGGGCTTGCCGGAGGATTCTGTACCGGCCCTCGTTTCGTCGGCGTCAAAGGCCGCCACGATATTGAGGCCGTACTCCGCGAAGCCGCCGTAGCCCAAAAGTGCCTGGCCCAGCTTCCCTGCGCCCACCAACACTGCGTCGTTAGTATTGCCATAGCCCAGAAATTCCTCCAGGTCGCGGATCAGTCCCTCCCGGAGATAGCCGATTTTCGGGCGCCCGCCGGCACTGACCAAAGCCAGATCCTTGCGGACCTGCACCTCACCCATGCCCAGGGCCGCCGCCAGCGCCGTGGCGGAAATATGTGTCGGTCCGTCCGCCGGTATGCTCTTGAGATACGACAGATAGGTTGGCAGACGCTTGACCGTAGAGCGGGATATATCTTTTGCCGCCATGCTTCCACCTCCAGGATATTCTAGGGTATAGTATACCAGATGCCCGTGGCTTTCGCAATTGTTTTATCGATATAATTTTAAAGATTTCTTATCGATATCATCTCCCGCTAGACATAGATCTGCCGCGAGATTTCCCGCTTGAGCCGTGCTGTGATTCGCTTTTCCAGGCGGGAGATATACGACTGGGAAATGCCCATCAGATCGGCCACTTCCTTCTGTGTCTTCTCCTGCTTGCCCTCCAGGCCATAGCGCAGCACCATGATCGTCCGCTCCCGCTCCGGCAGACGGCTCAGCGCCTCCCGCAGGAGCTGATGGTCCACGTCATCCTCCATGGGCCGCATGACCGTGTCGCTGTCGGTGCCCAGTACGTCGGAGAGCAGCAGCTCATTGCCGTCCCAGTCGGTGTTGATGGGTTCATCCAGACTCAGCTCCGCCCGCTGCCCGGCGATTTTGCGGATGTGCATGAGGATTTCGTTTTCAATGCACCGGGAAGAGTAGGTGGCCAGCTTGATCTTTTTGTCAGCCTTGAACGTGTTCACCGCTTTGATGAGGCCGATGGTCCCGATGGAGATCAGGTCCTCAATACCCACGCCGGTGTTTTCAAAGCGCCGGGCAATATAGACCACCAGCCGCAGATTATGCTCGATCAGCGTCTTCTTGGCCGCCTCATCTCCCTGAGTCAGAGCCGCGATACACTGCTGTTCCTCCTCCGGCTTCAGGGGCGGAGGCAGGACGTCGCTGCCGCCGATGTAAAATACCGAGTTGGGCCGCCAGAGGCCCAGGGTCATCAACAAAGTTTGCCAAAGTTTCATGTGGTTGCACCTCCTAATAATGCCTCATAAGGGCCGCCGCCCCCCACCTCGCTGGGGCTGAAGGCCACCAGAACATCCCTGCCGCCACAGCGGCACCGCATGGCCAGCAGAAGGCCGGCCTCCACACCCACCGCCCGAAAGGGAACCAGGCGGAACTTGGCCGCGGGATAGCGGCGCGTCAGAAGCGGCAGGAGCGACGCCGGGTCCGCCAGGTCCTCCCGGGAAATATCCTCACTGGGCAGCAGACGCCGCAGCACCGCCGCGTCCGCCACCACCACCGTTTCACCGCTGACCGGGTCGCGAAGCGTGTTGCCCGTGTCCCGCAGAGCCCGCAGCGTCACCTGCCGGTCCCCAAACCCCAGGGTGAGGGTGGCGAGATCGCCGCCGGTGTGCCGCCCCGCTCCCGAGAGTACCAGCGCGGCCAAGGCGTAGCTGATGCCGGCCAAAAGTAATAAGGCCGGCGTGGTGACAGCGTAGTAGGCTCTGCCGCCCAGGAGCTTGAGGTCCGGCTCCACAAACTGCACCGCCAGCAGCACCACGCCGCTGAGCGCAAAGCTCAAGGCCAAAAAATATAACCCCTGCTTGACGCTGCTGCGCCGCCAGCCAAAGGCCAATATCACCATCGCCACCGCCGCTGCGATCTGTCCCGGCACGGATCGCACTGCGGCGGCTCCAGGCAGGACCGCTGCCACCGCGTACAGTCCCCCCGCCGCCGCCGCACCCACCAGCCGCCTCCGCCGTCCCGGCGCGCCGCCTACAATCGCGGCCCCTCGCAGCAGCAAATAGTTGATGGCCGTATTGAGCCCAAAGAGCAGATCCACATAGACCGTCATCCCATCGCCTCCTGGACAAAGTATACGCCCCCGGGGCAAAAAAGAAGGTCGCAATCCCGAGGGGGATTGCGACCTTTCGCCGGTCATTTTCCTGTGAAACTGTGAAAAACTCGCTCTTTTACGGCTGAATCCCAAAATCCTGGCAGATTTCCTCACAAATAATCTGGGCCGCAGAGCCGTCGAATTCCGCCGCCAGCTTTTCCCGCCACGCCGCCAACACCTCCGGCTGACTGAGGAGCGACGCGGCCAGGGCCGCCAGCGCCTCCGGCCCCTCCGCCGTCCGGGCAAAGCCGTGAGAAACCATGAACTGGATATTCCGTTCCTCCAGCCCTGGAATCACGTTGATGAGCAGCGTCGGCAGATGCTTGGCCATCACCTCCGTGGTGGTGAGGCCGCCGCCCTTGGTGAGCAGCAGATCCGCCGCGTCCATATACTGATCCACCTTGCGGGTAAAGCCCAGAATCCGCAGATTGGGCGCGTAGCAATTTTTGATGATCCGCTGCCGGAGCTTTTGGTTGGTGCCGCAGATCACCACCAGACGATCTGCTGGCGTCAGCTCCCGCTGCAGCGCCTGGGTCAGCTCCTCCATGGGACCGGCGCCCATGGAGCCGCACATCATCACCACGACCCGCCCTGTCTCCGGCAGGCCCAGGGCGCGGCGCGCCTCCGCCTGGGGCCGATTGACCGTAAAACAGTGGCGCACCGGGATTCCCGAGGGCACCAGCCGGTCCTGGGGAATGCCGCAGCGGATGAATTCATCTGCCAGCGTAGGATGGGGGATGAAGTAAAGCTCCATGTCCGCGCTGGAGACGCCCGGACTGCAAGTATAGTCGGTAGCCACAAAGTACCCGGGAAGGGAGAGACCGTAGTCCTTTGCTGCCGCCGTCATAATGATGGCGGGGAACACGTGGACACAGAGGACCGCATCGCACCGCATGGCTGTGACGGCCTGATAAAACTCCCCGGCGCAGGCGCTGCACTGGGCCCGCAAATACCGGGGCACGTGGTTTTCCTCAAACTTATAGCCCAGGCCAAAGAGCCGCGGCGCCTTGCGGTAGAGCAGGACGTGGCCTTCGCTGATGAGCCGCGCCTTGGCCGGCGGCAGAAAGTCCAGGCAGTCCTTGACGATGCACATATGTCCCATCTGCGTAAACTGCTCTTCCAGCGCGGCAGCGGTGGAATTGTGGCCGCCGCCGGTATTACAGGTGAGAATCAGAATTTTCACTGCCGTGGTTCTCCTTTCGATGCAATTTTTCAGCCAAGCGCAGCAGCTTGGGCCGGTTATAGCGCTGGATAATCCAGTAGGGCAAATTCAAGAAAATCGCGTCAAACAGCGTGATCGCCAGGCCGGCCAGGTTCTGGCAGAGCAGGTAATTCCCCACCGACAGCACCATCAGCACACCGTGGACCGCCTCCGCCACGCAGGTCTCCTGCACCAGCGTCATGGCCTCCTCCGCCGTTCCCCGCAGGCTGACCCGCTTGGGAATCATATCCGGCATGACCTTGCTCATATCCGGCACCAAATCCTTCCAGTGATGCACGCCCAATCTGCGGTAGACGTTCCCCTCCTGCTCCCACCGAAAACTCTTAAAGGGAAATCTGTCCGGGTGGAACCACCGCCGGGGCAGCGCTTGGCCCACATAGTGGGAGACAATTCCTAAGGATGCAGTGTAAATCACTGCATGGCCAAATCCCATAATACCTCCTTACGGTGAAAAATCACCAGTAAAAAAACACGCCCGAGATTCGAGACAATCTGGAATCCCGGGCGAATCACTGCTGTGAATGTTCCTTTACGTCCCGCTGGTGGGGTCGTAATTCCTGCCAAACTGCAAATTGGTGAATTTGATGGTGCTGGAATCAGTGTGGGCGGCAGGCTTGGCGCCGGGCGCGGCGTTGTTCATCTCCGGCAGATTCACGTCCATCATACGGCTGAGGTTCTGCTCAATCTCGTGGGCGATTTCCTCCGTGGTCTCCGACTCCGCCGCAGGTTCCTGCACCGGGGCCGGCTGAGGATCAGGCTGGGGAGTCGGCTGAGGGGTCGGCTGGGGCGCGGCCTTGGGCTTCGGAACGACCAGCGGCTTTTCCGCCTCGGCATCGTAGTCGAAGGCCTTGCGGGGCGCCGGCTGCTGCAGCTCCAGGCTCATGTCCCGAGACTTGAGGGACTCCAGCAAATCCAGGTGGCCGCGGATATCCCGTTCGATGACTTCAATAAAATTCTGCGCCGCCTTTTTGGCACAGTTGATCCGCTCTTGCTCCTGGGAGACCACGACTTCTGCATCCGAGACCTTGTCCTGGGCAGTGGTAGCGGCGTCGGCCATCAGCCGGGCGCACTTCTTCTCCGCCTCGGCCACCATCGCGTCGGCGGTGCGCCGGGCAGAGAGAATGGCCTTGCGCATACTCTGCTCCTGGCTGCGGTACTCCTCCAGCTTCTCCACCAGCACCTTCATCTTGCTCTTGAGAACGGCGTTTTCCTTGTAGAGCGTGATGTAGTCCTCAGTGAGCGGCTCGAGGAAGTCGTCCACGGTCTGCATATCATAGCCGCCGAAGACGGCCTTGGTAAAGGTTTTCTCCTGAATTTCCTGGGGTGTGAACATGGCAATCGCTCCTCTCCGGGCTTAGAGATACAGGCCGCTGTTTTCCAGCTCGTCGATCAGGTCCCCCACGATGTCCACATTGTAGGGCGTGATGAGATACGTGGAAATGGCAATCTTCTTGATTTTCCCGTCCAGGGCATAGGCGCAGCCGGATAGGAAGTCCACCAGTCGGCGGGCGATATCCTTGTTGGTGGCCTCCAGGTTGAGGACCACGGCATGCTTGCTGCGCAGATGCTCAGCGATTTCCGAAACATTGTCAAACCGGTCCGGCTTCACCAGCACCACCTGCATCTGGGTGGTGGTGTGGATATTGACTACCTTACTGTCAGTGGGACGGCGCGTAGTGGTGCGAGTGGTCTGGGTGCTGGAGTGGCCCAGATCGTCCAGCACTTCGTCATAGGCGGAGCTGCTGCTGGGGCGAGGCGCCGGGCGGGCTGCGGTGCTGGCCCGGGACGCCCGGGGACGTTCCTCCAGGTCGAAATCATCATCGAAATCGTCTTCGTCCTCCGCATAAGGGCGTGCGAGTTTTTTCAATTCATCCATAAATCCCATGGTGTTCTGTCCTCCAAAAAAGCAGTGATCTGCACAATATTTTTATTTTGCTGCGCCGTACTGACGCGCGCCAAAAATGGCGGTACCCACGCGGATCATGGTACTGCCTTCGCGGATGGCGTCAGTAAAGTCGTCCGTCATGCCCATCGATAGGCACGCCATACTGACATTATCGTATTTTTTTGCCCTTATGTCAACAAGAAGCTGACGCATTTGTGCAAAATACTTTGTATTTCCACCGGGTTCTTCTGAAATTGGTGGAATCGCCATGAGGCCCTCCACGTGACAGTGGGGAAATTCGGCCATGCGGGACGCGATCTCCATGGCTCCCTGGGGGGTAAAGCCGGATTTACTAGCCTCGGCGCCGATGTTGACCTCCAGCAAGATCCGCTGGACGAGGCCCTGCTTGGCCGCCTCCTTCTCAATGGCCGCCAGCAGCTCCGGGCGGTCCACCGACTGGATGAGGTCCACCTTGCCCACCACCTGGCGCACCTTATTGGTCTGCAAGTGGCCGATAAAGTGGAGCGGCTTGCCATCATATGCCCCCTGAGGCAGCTTTTCCAGCAGTTCCTGCACGCGGTTTTCTCCGCAGCAGTCCACGCCCGCTTCCACCGCCGCTCGCACCCGGGCGGCGTCGTTCATCTTGGTGGCGGCGCAAAGCAAAATCTCGCTGGGATCACGGCCCGCCTCCCGGGCTGCCTTCTCCATCTCCGCCCGAATGTTTGCCACACGTTCGGCAATTTCCTGCATCATCGCACGACCTTTCCATCGTATAGGTCCCGGCCTGTGACAATGATCTCGTCTCCGGGCCAGAGGTTATTCACAGAAGATTGATCCAGCTCCACCACATAGGTCTCCCCGTTGTCGTGGAGAATGTTCACGGATTTCCAGGAGGCGTTGCTGCCCTCGAGGATGTAAACGCCCACTTGGCCGTCCTCATCGACGCGGATGGCTTCCTTGGGCACCCGCAGACCGGCATAGGAGGTAAAGACGATGTCCGCCGACTGCTGCCGCAAAAGTGTGGCGTCCTGCATATATTTGTCGCAGGACAAAACAATGATCCGCTCCCCCTGCTGCTCTTCGCCCAGCCGCTCCACGGTCATGGGGATGCTCTCATAAAACTGGGAGGCAAAGGTGACGGGCACCTGGTCGCCGCTCTCCACGCCGGCAGTCTGATCCGCCGGCACCACGGTGACATAGTACCAGGTGCTGCCGGCAATCAGGCGGCCTACGGCGTCTTCGGGCGGGTCGATGGGCTGCACCTCCGCCAGGGAGGACACCGTGACGGTGTCGAGGAAATCCAACGTCAGGACGGTCTCATAGCCGTCCACCGTACCGGAGAAGGTGCCGCTCTTGCCCGCCGCCACCAGGGTGGTGTCGTAGCTGGCGTCGGCCTGGAGGGCGGCGATCTCCGTCTGGAGGTCGGCGATCTGCTGATCCAGCGCGGCGTTTTCCTCCTCGGTGGACATGCGCCGGATGACCAGGCCCTTGATATTGGCGGAACGGTCCCGGACGGAGTTCATGTCGCCCCGGGCCAGATACTGGCTCATATCCACCAGCTGGGCGGAAATCTCCGCCTCCAGCACCGCCTGTCCGGCGGCGTCGGCGGAATAGGAGCTGGCGAAGGTCAGCTGCTCCAGCTGCTCCTCCAGCGCTTCCAGCTCCGCCTGGCGGGCCTGGGCGCTCTCATCGCGGTAGCCGGTGGCCAGGGCCTGGCCGCGGGAGACCCGCTCGCCCTCGGAGACCAGCAGCGCCGTGATGCCGTAGGCGGAGCGCACCACCGACTCATCCCGTACCACGTAGCCGGTGGTATAGCTTCCCGTGCCGGCTTCATACTCGATGGCCGTGACGGTGGTCAGCGGCGCATAGATGGTGGAAAAAACAGCGTAGCCGAAATAACACACGACGGCCGCCAGAAAGATCCAGAGGATCAGCTTGGTATAGAATTTTCCCTGTTTCATAGCGGCCTCCTTGTTGGGCTATGTCTGGGCGCCGAAGCGCAGCGGCTCGGCGGGCTGAATGGTGGAAATGGCGTGCTTGTAGATGAGGTTCTGCCGCCCCTCGGACAAAAGCAGCACGGCGAACTGGTCGAAGCTCAAAATCGTGCCCCTGAGCTGAAAGCCGTTGATGAGAAACAGCGTCAGCATCGTCTTGTCCTTGCGCGCCTGGTTTAAAAAACGGTCCTGCAGGTTTTCGGGTCTGGTCATGGATACCACTCCTTTTTTCTTTGTGTATCCATCATCTTACCGAAAGCGCTGGGTCGAATGCCGTCGAAGGGCGTCGCTACAGCGCCACGCCGTCGCCGCGGAGGATCTCCCGGGCGGACTCCAGCGTGCGGGCAAAGTCCAGCGGCTCCTCCTGGACGATCCAGCGGATGGCCGCATTGCGCCGAAGCCACGTGAGCTGGCGCTTGGCATAGCGGCGGCTCTCCCGCTTGACGGTCTCCCAGGCCTCCTCCAGGGACAGCTCCCCCCGGAGGGCGGCGATGGGCTCCTTGTAGCCGATGGCCTGGAGGCTGGTGGCGCCGGAGGGCACGCCAGCGGCCAGCAGCCCCTGGATCTCCTCCAAAAGGCCCTGGGCCACCATCTGATCCACCCGCCGGTCAATGCGGTCATAGAGCATGGCCCGGTCGGAAAAGGTGAGCCCCAGCCAGAGGGCGCGGTACTTGGGCGGCATGGCCTGGGAATCCAGGTTGTGCTGGGTGATGGTCTTGCCGGTCTCCTGGTAGACCTCCAGCGCCCGGATGATCCGCTTGCGGTCCGCCGGGTGGAGCCGGGCGGCGGACGCCGGGTCCACCGCCGCCAGCTGCGCCAGCAGCGTCTCGATGCCGGCCTGATCTGCCAGGGCCTCCAGCGCTTTCCGCCGCCCCGTCTGGGGGACCGGGGCGAAGGTGCGGCCCAGAATCAGGCTGTCGGCATAGAGGCCGGTGCCGCCGCAGACGATCACGGCCTTTCCCTGGGCCAAAAGCCTCGCCACAATGGGGTCCGCCATGGCCACGTACCGGCCCACGGAAAAGGCCTCATCCGGCTCGGCCACGTCGATCATATGGTGGACGACGCCGTCCATCTCCTCAGTCGTGGGCTTGGCCGTGCCGATGTCCATACGGCGGTAGACCTGCATGGAATCGCACGAGACCACCTCGCCCGCCAGCTCCTTGGCCAGCTCCACGGCCAGGCGAGTCTTCCCCGAGGCGGTGGGCCCCGCGACTACGATAATAGGGGGTTGCTGCATAGGGTCTCCTTTCCAGCGCCGCAGACATGTTCCCATCTTCTTGTAGGGGCGGGCTTTATGCCCGCCCGCCAGAGCTGTAATCCCGCCGCAGTACGTTGGTTCCTTCCGCGCCGCACTGTCGGTTTGATGCAGGCCCGGCAGGAACCGAAACCTGGGCACGGGCGGGCATAAAGCCCGCCCCTACGACCGTGCATCGGGGGTGCGGCGGAGGTGCCCCGCTACGCCCGTCCGAATTGGCGCTCCAGCTGCTGCTTGGTCAGCTTCAGCAGCACCGGGCGGCCGTGGGGGCAGCAGCGGATGTCGTCGCGCTCCATGACCTCCCGCACCAGATGCTCCCGCTCCTCCGCCCTGGTGTGCCAGCCGCCCTTGATGGCGGCCTTGCAGGCGATGGTGTGGAGCAGCGCGTCCCGGAGGGACTTGGGGTCCCGGCTGTGGCCCTCCAGCAGGGCCTGGGCCAGCGCCTGCAGCGCGGCCTCCGCCTCGCTCTCGGGCAGGTCCGCGGGGATTTGCCGCAGCAGCACGGTGCCGTCGCCAAAGTCCTCCACCTGATAGCCGTATTCCTCCAGCAGCTCCGCCCGCTCCAGCACCGCCGCGGCCTCCTCCCGGGAGAGCGACGCAGCCATGGGGGAGAGCAGCACCTGGGCCATCACCGGCTCCTGGCTTGCCCGCAGCTTTTCAAAGAGGATTCGCTCATGGGCGGCGTGTTTGTCTAAAAACAGCACCGCGCCATCCTGCTCGATGAGGATGTACGTGTCCAGCACTTCGCCCACCACCCGGTACGGCTGTACCCGGGGCAGCTCCAGGGCCGTCTGCTCTGGCTCCGCCGCTTCCGGCTGGGATGCTGACTGCGGTGCGGGCTGGGCTTGGGGCGCGGGCTGGGTTTGCGGCACGGGCGCGGTTTGCGGCACGGGCGCGGATGCCGGCATCTCTGCCCGGGCGGTCGGCTGCCACGGCACCGCGGCTCTGCTCGGCGCAGTCGCGCGACTTTGCGGCGCCGCAGGCCGCGGCGTCGGCGGCACAAACGCCGGGATCACCGGCTCCGTCCGGCCTGGGCCCGGCGTCAGGACGGTTTGGTGCAGAACCGTTTCCCCGGCAGTGGGCGTGTCGTCCATGGCCCGGGCCACCGCCGGGTGGGCCGGCGGCACAGCCCGCAGCGTCTCCAGCAGGGCCTGCCCCGCTACGGCGGAACCCCGGGGCTCGGCCGTCTTTCCGGCGGCGGAGGAAGCAGCCGCCCGGGGCGCGGCAGTCGGCACTGCGGCGGCGCTCTGCACCGCGGCCGCCCTGGCCTGGGGCAGCTTCAGCTCCGGGCGGGCCGGGTCGCGGCGCAGCGCGGCCATGACGCCGTAGCGCACGCAGTCAAAGACGGCCCGCTCGTTGGAAAACTTGACTTCCGTCTTGGCCGGGTGGACGTTGACGTCCACGGCGCTGTTGGGCAGCGTCAGCCGCAGCACGCAGCTGGGGAAGCGCCCGGTCATCATCTGGTTGGCATAGGCCTCCTCCAGCGCCGCCGTCATCAGCCGGGACAGCACCGGGCGTCCGTTGACAAAAAACTGCTGGCAGCTGCGGTTGCCCCGGGTGGCTGTGGGCTTGGTGACGAAGCCGGAGAGGGAGAGGTTTTCCCACTGGCTCTCCACCGGCACCATATCCGCCGCCAGCTGGCGGCCATAGACCTGATAAATGGCGCCGTGGAGATCGCCGTTGCCGGCGGTCTTCAAGAGCGGTTCCCCGTCGCGAATCAGCCGGAAGGAGACCTCCGGGTGGGCCAGCGCCTGGCGCTGCACCTCGCCCGCCACCCGGGCCGCCTCGACGGTGTCCCGCTTGAGGAACTTGAGTCGGGCCGGGGTGTTGTAAAAGAGTTCCCGGATGACGATGGTGGTGCCCTCCGGGCAGCCGGCAGGACTCTTGTCCAAGACCTTGCCCGCCTCCAGACGAAGGCTGATCCCCTCCCCCTGGGCCGTCTTGGTCAGAAGATCGATTTTGGACACCGCAGCGATGGCAGCCAGGGCCTCGCCCCGGAAGCCCAGGGTGCCGATGGCGGCCAGGTCCTCCTTGGTTCGGAGCTTGCTGGTGGCGTGGCGGAGGAAGGCGGTCTCGGCGTCCTCGGGCGCGATGCCGCAGCCGTTGTCCGTGACCCGGAGGTAGGTCATGCCGCCATTTTGAATCTCCACTGTCACCTGCGTGGCGCCGGCGTCCAGGGCGTTTTCCATCAGCTCCTTGGCCGCCGAAGCAGGGCGCTCCACCACCTCACCGGCGGCGATCAGGTCCGCCACGTGGCGGTCCAGCTGTAGGATCTTCGGCATGATTGACTCCTTTCACAAATGGGCACAGGGCCGGGGTACCTTACATGAGCGACATGATCCCGAAGCTGATGGCGTTGATGGCCATGTGCAGGAGGATCGGCCCCCAAATGGTGTTGGATTTTTCATAGGTCCAGCCCAGGGCGATGCCCGCCGGGACATACGCCAGCGCCGAGAGCAGCACCGACTGGACGTCATAGAGGAAGAAATACTGCCAAACATGGAGCAGCGCGAAGAAGAGAATGGTGACGGCGTAGGCCGCGATGCGGCTCTTGCGGCGGATGACGCCGAACAGAAGTCCCCGCACCAGCGTCTCCTCCACCATGGGCGCGATGACCACGGAGCAGGCCACCATGACCCAGAAATTCTCCGAAGCCAGCAGCTGCACCGTCTCATCGTTGTAGCTGGTAACTTCAATGCGCAAAAGATGCAAAATCAGGGAAAACACGTAATTTCCCGCGTAATAGAGGACAAAGCCCAATATCAGCGCCTGGACCAGCTCCCAAAAGCGGGTCTGGCGGAGACTGCGCAGGAGGAAGTTGTGGAAGATGATCCACACCACCAGGGCGTTGATGACAAAATAGCAGATGTTCAGCTGCAGTGTGGTGAGGCCCAGCCCCAAAAGTGCGGAGAGATACTCCAGGAGCAGAGAAAGCAGCACCACGTAAAAGGGCAAATAGCAAAAGCCTGCCACCTGTTCGGCGGTGGATAGGCCGGGGCCCAGGGAATAAGATTTGGTGTTTGCCACGGAAAGCCTCCTTTGATTGCATACACATACCCCGCAGGCCGCTTGCGCGGCTCGGGTCGATGTGGGCATCGACCCCTACGCACCGAGGCGCGAGGCGGATGCCCGCCTCCATCCGCTCCGGCGGCAGCTGCTTTACCGGATCATCTGCCGCAGCTCATAGAGGAGATTCATCGCCTCGATGGGGGTGAGGGTCTCCACAGTGATCTTGGCCAGGCGGTCCCGGATGGCGATGGCGTCCATGTCCATCAGGGAGACCTGGTCCGTCTCCGGCGGGGCCTGCACCGGCTGTGCCGCGCCGCCGCCCTCCTCCAGCTCCTTCAGGAGCTTTCTAGCCCGGGCCACCACCTTGGGCGGCAGTCCCGCCAGCCGGGCGACCTCCACGCCATAGCTCCGGTCCGCGCCGCCAGGCACGATCTTCCGGAGGAAAATCATCTCTTCCCCCCGTTTTTTCACGGAGATATTGAAGTTTTTCA
>MHCFR04200__coassemble_1372_pt1 | contig 11471 bp, 12 predicted proteins | sample MHCFR04200__metabat2_high_PE_003 | metagenome-assembled genome bin MHCFR04200
GGCGAAACTCTGCGAGGCTTATTTCCCGCTTCCGGAGGTTTTTTGACACGCTCCATCAGCGCCGGTGGGCTTCTCCGTTCCCCAGCGCAACATGGGCCTCCAGTACCTGCCTGAGCGCCGCCATGGAACTGGAGTGGCTCCGCGCCACCTGCGTCCGGGCGCCCTTCACCTCGTTCAGGGCGCAGCGCACCATGGTATGAGAGACTGTGTTTGTAAATAGTACCAGCAAATCCGGGCTTCCGATGTTTTTCAGCCCGCCGGTCTTCTTGGGATACACCTTAGCCCGACACCGGTACTGGCGGCACAGATCCATATACTGCCGGACCATACATTCATTTCCTCCAACGATTACAACGCTCATGGTTCATCTCCTTTGTGCATGCATACTTCGGGCGTCGGCGAACAGACAGCATCTTCAAAAAGGCCCGCTCGCGCCCGCCCTGGCCTACTTCTCCCGGGCACCCAAACGACGGCCAGCACCGAGTTCTGTGGCGCGTTTTGTTTTCACGTTTGGTTAGACATAACTAACCTCCATAGAAAAAAGAAACAGCAAAACTGCTGTCTTTAGTTTATCACACAAGTTAGTTGTATGCAACTATATTTTTTCCTGATTGCAGCGGCACGCATCCGGCTGCGATGCGTCCCACTGTAGATATGCCCGGCTCCCCCGGGGCAGAACTGCGCTGCCCTCGGGAAGCCGAATTGCCGTCTCACATCTTTCAAGAAGCAGTGTAGTGGGAGAGGAAGAGCTTGGTGCGTTCCTCCCGGGGATGCTCGATCACCTGATGCGCCGGGCCATGTTCCACAATCACACCGCCGTCCATGAAGATGATCTCGTCTGCCACATCGCGGGCAAAGGCCATCTCATGGGTGACGATGATCATGGTCATGTGCCGCTCGGAGAGCGCACGGATGACCTTGAGGACCTCCCCAGTCAGCTCCGGGTCCAGGGCCGAGGTGGGCTCGTCAAAGCAGAGGATGTCCGGGTTCAGGGCCAAAGCCCGAGCGATGGCCACCCGCTGCTGCTGCCCGCCGGAAAGCTGGTCGGGATAGTTGCCCATTCGATCCCGGAGTCCCACCTGGGTCAGAAGGTCTTCCGCTCTGGCGCGAATTTCCGCCAAAATCTCCTTCTTCCGTGCCTTATAGTCCGGCTGCTCCCGGGCCAGCAGCTCACTGGCCAGCATCACATTCTCCAGTGCTGTATACTGGGGAAACAAGTTAAAATTCTGGAATACCAAACCGAATTTCAGCCGCTTTTTGCGGATTTCCCGGTCAGATGCCTTGGTTTTCACAGCGCCGTCCAGCAGCAGCTGTCCGTCCACATGGATGGTGCCGCTGTCAGGGCTCTCCAAAAAGTTGAGGCACCGCAAAAGGGTAGTCTTACCGGAGCCGGAGGAGCCGATGATGGCCAGGGACTGTCCCTGCTCCAAGGTAAAATTGATATCCTTGAGGACCTGGGTGTCGCCAAAGTGCTTTTCCAGGTGCGAGACTTCCAGCATTGCCATGGGGTTCCCTCCTTACACGCGATAGTAGCTGAGCTTTTTCTCCACCCAGCCAAACAGCAGCGTCAGCACGCCGTTGAATACCAGGTAGTAGACGCCCGTGAAGAACAGCGGCCAGACCAAGCCCTTCTTCATAAACCGGTCTCCGGCCCAGATGACTTCCGTCAGGGCAATGGTGTTGGCCAGGGAAGTGTCCTTGACCAGGGTAATGATCTCGTTGGACATGGGGGGCACGATCCGGCGAATCAGCTGCGCCAGCTTGACCTTAAAGAAAATTTGACTCTTGGTCATGCCCAGCACCAGGCCGGCCTCGGTCTGGCCCCGGGGGATGGACTGGATACCGCCCCGATAGATTTCTGAGAAATAACAGGCGTAGTTGATAATAAACGCCACCGCCGCCGCCCAAAACCGGCCATTGGAAAACGCCCAGATGTTATGACCCAGCTGGCCGGGAACGTAGAAAATGATACTCAGCTGCAGCAGGAGCGGCGAGCCCCGGAAGATCCACACCAGCACCCGGCAGAAGCCGCTGAGCGGCGGAAACTTGCTCATGGAGCCGAAGGAGATGATAAGCCCCAGGGGCAGCGCCCCCAAGAGCGTGACGCAAAACAGCGCCAGCGTCACCAAAAAGCCCTCGTTGAGGGACGCAATCACAGTACCAAACATCCAAATTCCTCCAATAAAGCGTGGGGCAATGTCTCCAGCGCGCCAGAGTCGGGAAAATCCCCGCCGGGTCGCACAGGGCGTTGATCGTGCAAAAGAGCCAGGGCGCTTGACCCTGGCTCTGGGTGGTTGCAGTGATTATTGGGCGATGACGGCATCCTGCACGCCGTAGGTTTCGGCACAGGCCATCATGGAGCCGTCGGCATAGGCAGCTGCAAAGAACTCATTGAGCGCAGCCGTCAGGTCGGAGCCCTGGCGGAACCCGACGCCGTATTCTTCCGTGGTCAGCTCCACCGTGTGGACCAGGTCGGCGTTGTTGGTGCCCTCGCCGATCATGGCGCCGGCCATCAGCAAGTCGATGATGCAGGCGTCGGAGGTGCCGGAAGTGACCTCCATCAGCGCGTCAGCCTGCGTATCCACAGCGATGTAATTGAAGCCCTGTTCCACGGCGGCAGCTTCACCGGCGGAGCCGGACTCCACTGCGAAGTTGAGGTCCATGCAGGCCTCGGCGCTGTCCAGGCCCTCGGCTTTGTCGGACTTGACCACCACCACCTGGGCGTTGTTGCAGTAAGCGTTGGAGCAGCTCATGGTACTGGTGGTTTCCTCGGTGAGGGTCATGCCGTTCCAGACGCAGTCAATGTTCTTGCTGTCCAGCTCCATGGCCTTAGTGTCCCAGTTGATCTCCACGAACTGCGCTTCGACGCCCAGGCTCTCGGCAAAGGCCTTGGCCATATCGGCGTCAAAGCCGATCCACTCGCCGTTCTCCTGGTAGTCCATGGGGGCGAAGTCGGTGATGCCGACGATCAGCGTGCCCTTCTCCTGGACATAGGCCTTGTCGGAAGCGCTGTCGGTCTCAGCGGTTTCGGCAGTGTCTTCCGTGGTCGCGGGTTCGCCGGTCTCAGCGGTATCGGAAGCAGGGGTATTGTCAGAGCAAGCCGCCAGCGAGAAAACCAGCAGCGCAGCGAGCAGCAGAGCAATCCATTTTTTCATTTCATTTCCTCCTCACTGTCAGCATCTCGCTGACACGCTGGTATTTTAGCACGGTAAAGAGCTAATGTAAATACCACGACTTTCACAAATCTATCCCATCATATCTCAAATATTTTAGCAGAAATTATAAATCGCCGGCGGACACAGCGGCCCACCGGCGATTGCATGCTCTTATAATACCTTGCTTAAAAACTCCCGCAGGCGGGGGTTTTGCGGGTTGCCGAAGACCTGATCCGGTTTCCCCTCCTCCAGGATATGCCCCTGGTCCATGAACAGCACGCGGCTGCCCACCTCCCGGGCAAAGCCCATTTCATGGGTCACGACCACCATGGTCATGCCCTCATGGGCCAGCTCCTTCATGACGTCCAGCACCTCACCCACCATTTCCGGGTCCAGGGCCGAGGTGGGCTCGTCGAAGAGCATCACCTTGGGCTTCATGGCCAGAGCGCGGACAATGGCGATGCGCTGCTTCTGGCCGCCGGAGAGCTGGGCGGGATAGGAATCGGCCCGGTCAGCCAGGCCCACCCGGGCCAGCAGCCGCAGCGCCTCAGCGTCGGCCTCGGCCTGGGTCATCCGCTTGGTGCGCACCGGCGCCAAGGTGATATTCTTGCGGATGGTCATGTTGGGGAAGAGATTGAAGTGCTGGAACACCATGCCCATTTGGCAGCGGACGGCGTTGATGTCCACCTTGGGGTTGGTAATGTCGGTACCTTCAAAGGTGATGGTGCCCTCTGTCGGCGTCTCCAACAAGTTCAAGCACCGCAGGAAGGTGGATTTGCCGGAGCCGGAGGGGCCGATGATGACCACCTTTTCACCGGCGTCGATGTGCTGGTCGATGTGGTCCAGCACCAGGTTGTCGCCGAAGGATTTGGTGAGTCCCTTAACGTCGATCACTTTGCCGCAGCCTCCTTTCCAGCTTGCCCTGGAGCCCAGTGAAGATCATCACCAGCACCAGATAAATGCAGGCCGTACCCACCAAGGGGAACATCTGCTCATAGTTCCGGTCGGCAATCGCCCGGGCGAAGTACAGGACCTCCTTGCCGCCGATGACGCTGATGAGGGATGTATCCTTGAGCAGAATGATAAATTCATTGCCCAGGGCCGGCAGAATGGCCTTGAACGCCTGGGGGATGACGATAAAGCGCATGGTATCGGCGTAGCCCAGGCCCAGAGACCGGCCCGCCTCGGCCTGACCGGGGTCCAGGGACATCAGGCCGCCCCGGATGATCTCAGCCACATAGGCGCCGGAGTTGATGCCCAGGGTCAGCGTGCCCACCAGGGTAAACTGGCGGCTGGACTTGAACACTACAAAGCTCATAATCAGCAGCTGCACCATCATAGGCGTGCCGCGGATGATGGTCACATAGACCTGACAGATGGCGTTGACAATGCCCAGGAGCCAATTCCGCTGCCCGATGCGCTGCTGGTCGTGAGCCGTGCGGATTACCGCAACGACGACGCCCAGCACGATACCCAGCAGCAGCGCCATGGCGGTGACGATCAGCGTGACGCCGACGCCCTCCAGATATTGCTGCCAGCGATTTCCGTCGATAAATGCCTGGTAGAATTTCACGAAGGCCTCCTGCCAAGCGGGCAGGGACTCGCCGGCCTTCATCATATCCTTCCAGATAATATAGTTCTGCGTTAGATCCATGGCCATCCCCTTTCATTCTCTCTACATGCCGAAAAAGGCGGCAGTGTGCCGCCCTTTTCGGACTTATTCAGAATTATTCCGCAGTGATATAGGTGTCGATGATGCCCTGGACGGTGCCGTCGGCGATGAGCTCGGCCAGCGCGCCGTTGATAGCATCCAGCAGGGCGGTGTTGCCCTTGGCCACGCCGATGGCGTAGTCCTCGGTGACCCACTCGGTGTCCAGGATCTTCAGACCGGGGTTCTCGGCCACGAAGCTCTGGGCGGGGGCATTGTCGATGATGACGCAGTCCACCTGGCCGTTCTTCAGGGCCTGGACGGCAGACAGGCCGTTGTCAAAGCCGATGACAGCGTCCTCGCCGTAGCCGCCGTTCTCGGGAGTGTCGGAGGCGTAGGTGAAGCCGGTGGTACCCTTCTGGGTGCCGATCAGCTTGCCCTCGATATCATCCAGGGTAGCGATGGGGGAATCCTCGGTGACAATGACCACCTGCACGCCGGTGGCGTAAGAGTCGGAGAAGTCCATCACAGCCAGCCGGTCCTCGTTGACGGTGACGCCGGCCATGACCATATCGCTCTTACCGGACTGGGCAGCCTCCAGGGCGGCGGTGAAGTCCATGTCGTCCACGACCAGCTCCAGGCCCAGCTTCTGGGCGATGGCATAGGCGATTTCCACGTCGATGCCTTCATAGCCGGTGCCCTGGAAGCCCTCGCCGTCGGCGACCATCTCATAGGGAGGGAAGGCGGCGTTGGTGGACATATGGAGCTTGCCCTCTTCCACGGTGGTAAAAGCAGCGTCGGTGGTCTCCTCCGTGGCGGCGCCGGCATCCTCGGCAGCAGCGTCAGTATCCTCAGCAGAAGCGTCGGTATCGCCGGTCTCGGTGGTGTCGGCAGTCTCGTTCGTCTGTGCGTTGCTGTCCTCATTGGTGGTCTCAGCGGTGGAAGCACAAGCCGCAAAGCTCAGCACCAGCACCAGGGCCAGCAAAATAGCCAAAATCTTTTTCATGGAATATCCTCTTTTCTTTGCTTGAATTCAATGGCTATAAAGTACCACTCTCCCCCGGAAAAGTCAAGGCGTCATTGCATGAATATGCAGCAATTTTCGAAAGTTTATGAATACTTCACAGGAAGCTCCGAAATTTCCCCGGGTTTCTTATTCAATTCTGGATTCTCGGGCAAACTAAAAACCTGGTTGACAAACGAAAGATTTATGCTATAATGAAAACAAGAATTATTACTAAAATTGAAAGGGGCAATTTTCAATGGAACTCAAAGGCAGCAAGACCGAAAAAAATCTGATGGCGGCGTTCTCCGGGGAATCTGAAGCCCGGAACAAGTACACCTACTACGCCTCCCGCGCCAAAAAGGACGGCTATGAGCAGATTGCGGCTCTCTTCCAGGAGACTGCCGACAACGAAAAAGAGCACGCCAAGCTCTGGTTCAAGCTCTTGAAGGGCGGCGCCGTGCCGGACACCATGGAAAATCTGGTGGATGCCGCTGCCGGTGAGCATTATGAGTGGACCGATATGTACGCCACCTTCGCCAAGGAGGCCCGGGAAGAGGGCTTCGACACCATCGCGGCGCTGTTTGAAGGCGTGGCCGCCATTGAGAAAGAGCATGAGGCTCGTTACCTGAAGCTCCTGGCCAACGTCAAGGACAAGCTGGTCTTCTCCAAGGAAGGCGACGCCATCTGGAAGTGCCGCAACTGCGGCCACATCGTCGTGGGCAAGGAGGCCCCCGTGGTCTGCCCCGTCTGCGCCCATCCCCAGGCTTACTTCGAGGTCAAAGCCGAGAACTATTGATCCGCATACAGCTCTGAGGAGATGCGGCGTAAGCGCCGCATCTCCTGTTATATACGGGATGCCGCGATAGCTCGCTGAATAAAAAATCCGCCCGCGGCCTTGGCCGTGGGCGGATCGCTTTTTGAAATTAGTCGGCCACGTAGGGCAGCAGGGCAATGTGCCGAGCGCGCTTGATGGCGACGGTCAGCTGCCGCTGATGGGCGGCGCAGATACCGGTGGTACGGCGAGGCAGAATCTTGCCCCGCTCGGACAGGTAACGACGCAGCTTGGCGGTATCCTTGTAGTCGATATGCTCGACCTTGTCCACGCAGTAGGCGCAAACCTTCTTGCGCTTACGGGGACGCATTCTATCGTTAGCCATTGGGATCCTCCTATCTCGAAGTATTCGTGAAAAAATCCGCAGGGTCAGAAGGGAAGCTCGGAGTCATCGTCCTCCAGCATGGCGAAATCGGAGCTGGGAGCCTGGGAAGGCGCACTCTGAGCCGGGGCACTGTAGCTCTGGTTGAAGCCGCCGTAGCCGCCCTGGCCGTAACCGGAACCGCCGTGGCCGCCCTGGCTGCCGTAGCCGGAGCCGCCCTGACCGCCCTGGTCAAAGCCGCCGTCGCGCTTGCTGTCGCCGAAGTAGATGTTGTCCGCCACCACTTCAGCGGAGCGGCGCTTGTTGCCGTCCTTGTCGGTCCAGGCGCGGATCTGCAGCCGCCCGCTGACCACGGCCATCCGGCCCTTGGTGAAGTAGCGGGAGACGAACTCCGCGGTGGAGCGCCAGGCGACGATATCGATGAAGTCGGTTTCCTTCTCGCCGGTCTCCCGGTTGGAGCCGAAGTCTCGGTCCACTGCCAGGGAGAAAGAGGCCACCGGAATGCCGCTGCCGGTCCGGCGCAGCTCCGGGTCCCGGGTGAGACGGCCCATGAGAACGATGTGGTTGAGCATGGCTGCCTCCTTACACTTCCACGTCGGTGATGAGAGAGCGCATCACGCCTTCAGTGATCTTGAACACGCGGTCCAGTTCCGCAGGGAACTCGGGCTTGGCGTCAAAGGTCATCAGGACGTAGTAGCCCTCCATCAGGTCATTGATGGGGTAGGCCAGGCGGCGCTTGCCCCACTCGTCAATGCTGGTAAGGGTACCATTCCCCTCAACGAGTGCCTTGAATTTTTCCACGAGAGCCGCAGTCGCCTCCTCGCCCAGAGCGGGATCGAGGATGTAGAGGACCTCGTACTTGCCGGAAACTTTTGCCATTTCGTTGCACCTCCTTTTGGACGTATGGCCACCGGTCGAGCCGGTGGCAAGGATTCTTCAGCCTGTACACAGGCCATAGTATTATAGTTGTTTTTTTAGGAGAAGTCAAGGAAAAAATCGCCTGAGCCAGGAAATTCCCCGGCTCAGGCCGCAATCGGGAGAAACCGTCCCTCGACGCGGGGGACCTGGTGTGTTATAATGGAGCAAAAAATTCCCAAGGGGGCACTTTTGTGAGCCAACAGCTTCAGCCAAAGGAAAAAAAGCGGGTGTGCATCGGCCTGCTGGCCCATGTGGACGCCGGAAAGACCACGCTCTCCGAGGCGCTGCTCTACTGCGCCGGGTCCATCCGGCACTTAGGGCGGGTGGACCACGGCGACGCCTTCCTGGACACCTTCGCCCTGGAGCGCCAGCGGGGCATCACAATTTTCTCCAAGCAGGCGGTGCTGGAGACCGACGCGCCGCGCGCCACGCTACTGGACACGCCGGGCCACGTGGACTTTTCCGCGGAGATGGAGCGGACGCTCTCGGTGCTGGACTGCGCCATCCTGGTTGTCAGCGCCCCGGCAGGTATACAGAGCCACACCCGCACCCTGTGGAAGCTGCTGCGCCGACGGAATATCCCCACATTTCTCTTCGTCAACAAGCTGGACCTCCCCTGCCCGGACCGGGCGGAACTGCTGGAGGAGCTGCGGAGAACCCTGGGCGACGGCATCGTGGACATGGAGAACCCCGACCCGGAGGCCATGGCCCTGGGCAGCGAGGCGCTGCTGGAGGAATATCTGGAGACCGGCGCCGTCTCCGAGGTGTCCCTGGCCCGAGCCGTAGCCCAGGGGAAGCTCTTCCCCTGCGCCTTCGGCGCGGCGCTGAAGCTCACCGGCGTGGAGGCCTTTTTGTCGCTGCTGACCCGGCTGGCCCCGGCGGCGCCGGCGAAGCCCGACTTCGGCGCCCTGGTCTATAAGATCTCCCGGGACGACCAGGGCGTCCGCCTGAGCCACATGAAGCTGACCGGCGGCACGCTGCGGGTGCGGGACACGGTGGACGGTGAGAAGATCACCCAGCTCCGGGTCTACTCTGGGTCCAAGTTCCAGGCGGTGGAGGAAGTCCGCCCCGGCGATGTGGTAGTGGCCGTGGGCCTCACCGCCACCCGGGCCGGTGAGGGTCTGGGCTGCGAGGCCCAATCCCTGGCCCCGGCGCTGGAGCCGGTACTGCGCTACCGGGTGGCTCTGCCGGAGGACTGCGACCCAGTAAAGGCCCTGGCCGTCTTCCGCCAGCTGGAGGAGGAGGACCCCCAGCTCCACGTGGACTGGGACGGCCTCAGCCGCACCATATTCGTGCGGCTGATGGGGCCGGTGCAGCGGGAGATTCTCTCCGATGTATTGAAAAGCCGCTTCAGCCTGGAGGCCGACTTCGTGCAGGGCGGCATCCTCTATAAAGAGACCATCGCCGAGGCCGTGGAAGGCGTGGGCCACTATGAGCCTCTGCGCCATTACGCCGAGGTCCATCTGATTCTGGAGCCGGCACCCCGGGGCAGCGGCCTTCGGTTCGAAACGGCCTGCCGGGAGGATGACCTGGACCGGAACTGGCAGCGGCTGATTCTCACCCACCTGCTGGAAAAGCAGCACCTGGGCGTTCTCACCGGCTCGCCCATCACCGACATGACCATCACCCTGGCCGCCGGCAAGGCCCACCTGAAGCACACCGAGGGCGGCGACTTCCGCCAGGCCACCTACCGGGCGGTGCGCCAGGGGCTGATGACGGCCAGGAGTATCCTGCTGGAGCCGTGGTACGATTTCACCCTGGAGCTGCCCCAGGGGAATGTGGGCCGGGCCATGACGGACCTCCAGCAGATGGGCGCCGCCTTCGACCCGCCGGAGACCGTGGGCGAAACGGCGTTCCTCACCGGGCAAGTGCCGGTAGCCGCCCTGGGAGACTACCCCCAGACCATCACAGCCTACACCCGAGGGCTGGGGCAGCTGAGCTTGCAGCTCTCCGGTTATGCCCCCTGCCGCGACCAGGCCCAGGTGGTGGAGGCCATCGGCTACGACCCGGAGGCCGACCTGGACAACAGCCCCGACAGCGTCTTCTGCAGTCACGGTGCCGGCTACCTGGTGAAGTGGAGCGAGGTGCCGGAGAAAATGCACCTTTCCAGCGTCCTGGCCCCACCCCAGGCCGAGCCGCCCCTGCGGGACCTGGCCGCCGAATACTGCGCCATGATGGCCACGGACCAGGAGCTATTGGAGATTTTTGAGCGGACCTACGGCCCCGTCCGCCGGGACAAGGCCCAGGCCATGCGGACCCGCCGCTCCGCGGCCCCGGCCAAGCCGTACCGGGCCAGCCGCCTGCCGGATGGGCCGGAATACCTGCTGGTGGACGGCTACAACATCATCTTCGCCTGGGACGAGCTGAAGGCCCTGGCGGAGAAAAGCCTGGACGACGCCCGCAGCCGGCTGATTGACCGGCTACGGAACTTCCAGGGCTTTCGCCAACAGCCGGTGATCGTGGTCTTTGACGCCTACAAAGTCAAAGGCAGCCCCGGCTCGGTAGAGCAGCTGGGCGGGCTCTCGGTGGTCTACACGAAAGAGGCCGAGACGGCGGACCAATACATTGAGCGCGTGACCCACGAGCTGGGGAAGAAGCACCGGGTCCGGGTCGCCACCTCCGACGGTCTGGAGCAAGTCATCATCCTGGGCCACGGGGCGCTGCGGCTCTCGGCGCAAAACTTCCGCCGGGAGGTGGAGGCCGCCGAGGCAGCCATCCGGTCCTTCCTGTCGGAGCCGTGACGCTTCCACCCGGGCGGAGCATCCTCGCGCTTCGGCCGGCGAAGCACAGTGCGCGCGCCAAAACCGCTGTGCTTCGGGGTGCATACTGTGCCGTATGGTTGAAATAAGGTTTCGGCACGGGGCGGCGCCGTCAGACATTGCGCTTTTTTTGCTGGATCGCATACTGATGCGGCGTCATATGCTGAATCCGCTTGAAGATCTGAATAAAATGCGAGGTGTTTTCAAAGCCGCAGTTCCGGCAAACCGTCTGGACGGAGTCTCCGTGGCGCAGCATCAGGCAGGCGTGGGAAACCCGCACACTATTGAGATAATTCATATATGTCGTACCGGTCTCTGCCTTGAAGCGGCTGCAAAAGTGATACTTGCTGTATCCCGCCATTCTGGCCACCTCTTCAATGGCGATTTTCCGGTCGTAATTCTCATTGGTCCAACGAATCAGCTCCTGCAGGCTGGACGTCTTGAACCGGGCGTAGGCCGAAGCGGCGCTCTGGCCGCGGTTCATATGGCGCGAAAGCTCCAGGAACAGCTCCATAATCAAAGGAAGGCAAGCCATCAGATCTCCGTCCAGCGCGATCAGCCGCTGGACAATGGCTTTGACCTCCCCATAAGCCGGACAGAGAAATTGGACTTGGCTCAAGGACAGCTCCTTCAGCGCCAGATAATTCTGTACATTGAAATAGCGGTCCATCTCCTGGAAGCAGATTTTGAACACATGCATCGTTCCGCCCCCTGGTCGGATATTGTTGGAGTGGAGCGTATAGGGCGGAATGACATACAGCTGCTCGCCCTCCAGGGTAAAACGCTGATTGTCAATCACAATTTCACCACACAAATTTTCGCAAAGCAGCA
>MHCFR04200__coassemble_1403_pt1 | contig 11326 bp, 9 predicted proteins | sample MHCFR04200__metabat2_high_PE_003 | metagenome-assembled genome bin MHCFR04200
CCTCTTCCTTCTGGTGCAGCACCTCGCCGATCTCATCCAGGGTCTTGTTGGCGCTGCCGGTGTCCACCAGCATGATCATGGTGAAAAAGTTCCGCATGACCGTCTGGCTGATGTCCACAATGTTGATCTGCATCCCGGCGAGAACGGTGCAAAGCTCACCGATGATGCCCACGCGGTCCAAACCGACTACTGTGACGATGGCTTTCATGGATGTTCCTCCCTTATCGGTAAAAATGGTTGCAGTCAGACCGCTTCGCGGTCGGGTCGATGAAAGCATCGACCCCTACGCAGCAGTTGCAGGTTTGTTGGTAGAATCGGATGCCAACATCCGCCCGGCGGCCTTTGGCCGCTTGCTTAACTATATGTTAATACGCCAGCTTGTCGGTGAGCCAGGCTTTCAGCTCGGAAATGGGCACGCGGACCTGCTCCATGGTGTCGCGGTCACGGATGGTGACGGCATTGTCGGCAGGGGTATTCTCATCGCCGATGGTCTGGAAGTCCACCGTGATGCAGTAGGGCGTGCCGATCTCATCCTCGCGGCGATAGCGCTTACCGATGGAGCCTGCCTCGTCGTAGTCCACCATGAAGTCCTTCTGCAAGCTGTGGTAAACTTCCGTGGCCTTGGGGGCCAGCTTCTTGGAGAGGGGCAGCACCGCGGCTTTGAAGGGCGCCAGCGCGGGATGGAAGTGCATGACCACGCGGATGTCGTCCTTGCCGTTTTTGTCCTGGCCGACCACTTCCTCGTCGTAGGCCTCCACCAGGAAGGCCAGCGTCACGCGGTCCGCGCCCAGGGAGGGTTCCACCACGTAGGGGATATAGTGTTCGTTCTGCTCCTGGTCGAAGTAGGTCATGTCCACGCCGGAGGTCTTCTGGTGCTGCGAGAGGTCGTAGTCGGTGCGGTCCGCCACGCCCCACAGCTCGCCCCAGCCGAAGGGGAAGAGGAACTCAAAGTCCGTGGTGGCCTTGGAGTAGAAGCACAGCTCCTCGGGATCGTGGTCGCGGAGGCGCAGGTTCTCATCCTTAATATTGAGGCCCAGCAGCCACTCGTGGCAGAAGGTGCGCCAGTACTGGAACCACTCCAGGTCCGTGCCGGGCTTGCAGAAGAATTCCAGCTCCATCTGCTCGAACTCCCGGGTGCGGAAGGTGAAGTTGCCGGGGGTGATCTCATTGCGGAAGCTCTTGCCGATCTGGCAGACGCCGAAGGGGAGCTTGCGGCGGGTGGTGCGCTGGATGTTGTTGAAGTTGACGAAGATGCCCTGGGCCGTTTCGGGCCGGAGATAGACGGTGTTCTTGGCATCCTCGGTGACGCCCTGGAAGGTCTTGAACATCAAATTGAACTGGCGGATGCCGGTGAAGTCATGCTTGCCGCAGGTGGGGCAGGGCACCTGATGCGCCTCAATAAAGGCGGCCATCTCTTCCTGGGAGAAGGCGTCGATGGGCTTGGGCAGGGTGATGCCCTTTTCCTCGCAGTAGTCCTCGATGAGCTTGTCGGCCCGGAAGCGTTCCTTGCAGGCCTTGCAGTCCATCAGCGGGTCGGAGAAGCCTCCCAGATGGCCCGAGGCCACCCAGGTCTGGGGGTTCATCAGAATGGCGCTGTCCTGGCCCACGTTGTAGGGGCTCTCCTGGACAAATTTCTTCCACCAGGCCTTTTTCACGTTGTTCTTGAGTTCCACGCCCAGGGGGCCGTAGTCCCAGGTGTTGGCGAGGCCGCCGTAGATCTCCGAGCCGGAGAACACGAAGCCGCGACCCTTGCACAGGGCGACGATCTTTTCCATGGTTTTTTCGGTGTTTTTCAGCATAGGCGCCTTTTCCTCCTATACCGCCGGGCTGGCTGCCGGGCGGCTGGTAAATTTGTATTTAATTATATCTGCGCGGCGGCAAAAGTCAAGGAACCGGCCCGCCCGGCCCGGGATTTCGGCAGATTGCCCCCGGCGCTTTTGTTTTGGGGGGAATTGTGGTATAATAACGACAACTGCGCCGGGAAACCCGCCGCGTTCCAAACTCTCCCAGAAAGGAACCTCTTCATGCGAACCATCGGACGACTGATCCTCACCGCCGTCTTTGTGCTGCTGACCCTGGCCCTGGTGGCCGTGGCGGCCTATGTGCCGGCGTTTTTTGACCTTTACACCGACTTTTCCCGGCAGGCGATGGCCTTCCTGGGCGGCATCACCTCGCCCTTCCCCTTCGCGGTATGGGAGGTTCTGGCGGTGCTTTTGGTGCTGCTGCTCCTCTATACGCTGGTGCGGACCTTCACCCAGAAGCGCGGTTTCCTCTGCTGGCTGGCCGGGGTGGCGCTCCTTTTGAGCATTCTGGCCTTTCTCTTCGTGGGGCTCTGGGGCCTCAATCACTACGCCCCCTCCATCTCTCAGCAGGTGGGGCTCACCGTCACCGGCTACACCAAGGAGCAGCTCACCGAGGCCACAGCCTATATGGCCACGCAGGCCGGTGCCCTGGCCGACCAGGTGGAGCGGACGGACGCCGGAGACTTAAAGACCGATTTCTCGGCCATGGCCAAATCCGCCGGCGCGGGCTATGCGGCCCTGGGCCGGCAGTACGATTTCTTCGCGGTAGAAAAGCTGCCCACTGTCAAGCGTCTTTTGGGCGCCGATCTTTTCAGCTACACCGGCACCACCGGCATCTTTGTGGCCTTTACCGGCGAGAGCGGCGTCAACCCCGACACCTATGCCGCCTCTCTCCCCTTTACCATGTGCCACGAGCTGGCGCACTATCTCTCCGTGGCTGCCGAGGACGAGGCCAACTTCGCCGCGTTCCTGGCCTCCACCGCCCACCCGGACCTCGCGTTCCAGTATTCCGGTTGGTACTCAGCCTTTATCTACTGCTACAATGCCCTCTACGACGCGGATCGGGAAATGGCCTCCGCCATTTGGGACAGTATGTCCGACACGCTCCGGGCGGACTGCCGCCGGGCCAATGCCCACTACGAGCCCTATGAAGGTGCCGTGCAGGACGCCGCCCAGCAGGTCAACGACGCCTACCTCAAAGCCTTTGACGAGGAGGACGGCGTAGAATCCTACGGCAAGGCGGCAGACCTGCTGATCGCCTGGTACCTGCAGGAAACCGCCTGAGGCGACCCGACACAGATTTTCGCACAGCGGCGTTGCCATTTGCCGGCACGTATGATATAATACGGCGGATACTTCAAAAATTAAAAGTTTACGGAAAGGAGGCCGCACCGTGGTCCAGGTTCGGCTCCAGCCCTGCGAAGACTATGAGATGGAACACTGCCGTCAGGCGCTGCGCGCCGTCTGCGGAGACCTCAGCTGGGTAAAGCCCGGGATGAAGATCGGCGTCAAGGTCAATCTGGTCTCCGGCGCCGCGCCGGAGAAGGCCGTCACCACCCACCCTGCCATGGTGGCCGCGCTGACGCAGCTCCTCCGGGCGCGGGGCGCATCGGTGGTGGTGGGCGATAGCCCCGGCGGACTCTTCACCCCGGCGTTCCTCCAGCGGGTCTACCACCTCAGCGGCTACGAGGTCGTGGAGCAGGCCGGCGCCGTGCTGAACACCGACTGCGCCGTCCGGGAGACCGACTTCCCCCAGGGCGCGGTGCTGCACCACTTCACCTACACCGCCTGGCTCGATTCCTGCGACGCGCTCATCAACTTCTGCAAGCTGAAGACCCACGGCATGATGGGCATGACCGCCGCCGTCAAGAACTTGTTCGGCACCGTTCCCGGCGCTATGAAGCCGGAATACCACTTCCGCTTCTCCCGGCGGGAGGACTTTGCCAAGATGCTCACGGATCTGCCCTGCTACTTCCGGCCCCGGCTGCACCTGGTGGACGCTGTGACGGCCATGGAGGGCAACGGGCCCGGGTCGGGCGACCCCCGCCACCTCGGCCTGGTGCTGGGCAGTGAAGACCCCTTCGCCCTGGACGAAGTCTGCGCCGCCTTGATCGGCTGCGACACCGTCCCCACCCAGGAGGCCGCCCGGTCCCTGGGCCGCATCCCGGCCTACACCGTCACCGGCGGCGACGTCGCGGCCTACCGCGTGCCGGACTTCGTCCTGCCGCCGCTGGGCAGCACGCTGTTCCGGTCGGTGCTGCCGGGGAAGGCCGGGGAGGTCTTCGGACGCATCGCCCAAGCCGCGCTTTCCCCTCACCCGGCTCTGACGGCGCAGCGGTGCATTGGCTGCGGCAAATGCGCCTCCATCTGTCCGGCCAAGGCCATTCAGCTGGTGAATCGAAAGCCAAAAATCCACCGTAAAATCTGCATCGGCTGCTTCTGCTGCCAGGAATTCTGCCCTGTCGGCGCCCTGGAAGCCCGGCGCACCCCCATCGCCCGGCTGCTGAGCCCTCGCTAGGCGCCGGAACCCAACGCGCCTCACATTTCTGGTCACGAAAGGAGACCCACCCCATGTCCATGTTCGCCTCCGCGCCGTGGTGCAAGTTCTACGGCTCCACGCCCGCCCACCTTACATATCCAAAAAAGACCATTTATCAGATGATCCAGGCCGCAGGTGAAAAATTCCCCGACCTTCCCGCCTATGAGTTCATGGGCAAAAAGACCTCTTACCGCGAGTTCCTCCAGCGCATCGATCGGACGGCCCGGGCCTACTACGCCATGGGCATCCGCAAGGGAGACCGCGTGACGATCTGTATGCCCAACTGCCCCCAGGCGGTGGACAGCTTCTACGCCCTCAACCGCATCGGCGCGGTGAGCAATATGATCCATCCCCTCTCCGCTGCCAAGGAGATTGCCTTTTATCTGAACTTCTCTCACTCCAAGGCCATTTTGACGCTGGATCAGTTTTACCCCAAGGTGGCCTCCATCCAGGGTGAGCTGGAAAAGCCCGTGACAATCCTGATCGCCCGGATCAAGGACGAGCTGAAGCCCCTGCTGGCCGTGGGCTACTCCCTCACCCAGGGCCGCAAGCTCCCCAAGGTACCCGCCCGGGGCGAGGGCATCCTCCACTGGGACGCCTTCCTGGCCGGCGGACGGCGGCTGAAGGAGCCCCTGCCCAAGAAACTGGGCCGGGCCGAGGATGGCGCCTCCATCCTCTACTCCGGCGGCACCACCGGTACCACCAAGGGCATCCTCCTCAGCAACCTCAACTTCAACGCCCTGGCGCTCCAGACCATCGCGGCCAGCGGCTTCGCCCCCATCGACGGGCTGAAAATGCTCTCGGTCATGCCGGTCTTCCACGGCTTCGGCCTGGGCATCGGCATCCACACCGCGCTGGTGGGCGGCGCCTGCTGCATTCTGGTGCCGCAGTTCAACGTGAAGACCTACGCAGAGCTTTTGAAGAAGAAGCAGCCCCACATCATCCCCGGCGTGCCCACGCTCTTCGAGGCCCTGCTCCGGGCCGAAAATCTGGAGGGCGCCGACCTGAGCTTCCTCAAGGGCGTCTTCTGCGGCGGCGACAGCCTGTCCATTGAGCTGAAAAAGAAGGTGGACGAGTTCCTCACCGCCCACAATGCCAACGTACAAATCCGCCAGGGCTACGGCCTGACCGAGTGCGTCACGGCCTCGTGCCTAACGCCCAAGGAGTACCACCGCCCCGGCTCCATCGGCGTTCCCTTCCCGGACACCTACTATAAAATCTGCCGCCCCGGCACCACCGAGGAAGTGGACTGCAACGTGGAAGGCGAGATTTGCCTGACCGGCCCGTCGGTGATGATGGAGTATGTGGACAATCCGGAGGAGACGGCCAACACCCTCCGCCGTCACGCCGACAATCGTCTATGGCTCCACACCGGCGACCTGGGCAAGATGGACGAGGACGGCTTCGTCTACTTCTCCCAGCGGATCAAGCGGATGATCGTCACCTCCGGCTACAACGTCTACCCCGGTCAGCTGGAGAACGTCATCGACGGCCATGAAAAGGTGCTGCTCTCCTGCGTCATCGGCGTCAAGGACCCCTATAAAATGCAGCGGGTCAAGGCCTTTGTGGTCCTCAAGCCCGGCTATGAGCCCACGGATGCAGTGCGCGATGAGCTGATGGCCTATTGCCGCGAGCATATCGCAAAGTACGCCATGCCCACGGAAATCGAGTTCCGCAGCGAGCTTCCTAAGACCCTGGTGGGCAAGGTGGCCTATCGCGTGCTGGAAGAAGAGGAGGAAGCCAAGGCCGCCAGCCAGGAGGAATAATTTGATGGACGCACCCAAAGCTCGAATCTGGGAGCTGGATGCCTTCCGAGGCATCGCGATCCTGGCCGTGATTCTCATTCACCTGCTCTTTGACCTAAGGTACTTTCTCGGACTTTCCCTGGGATATGACAACACCGTCTTCCAGTTCGTCAAGCAGTACGGTGGCGTGGTGTTCGTGGTGCTGTCGGGTATCTGCGTTACGCTGGGCCGCCGGAGCTTTCGGCGGGGTCTGATCGTCTTCGGCTGCGCCATGGCTGTCACGCTGGTGACGCTGGCGATGGTCTGGCTGGGGCTGGACAGCGGCAGCGTGGTGGTGCGCTTTGGCGTGCTGCACCTGCTGGGCATCGCCATGCTGCTCTGGCCGCTGCTGCGGCGGCTGCCCACCTGGGCCATGGTGGCCATCGGCCTTCCGGTGGTGGGATTGGGCTATTGGTTTCGGACCTTTTATGTGACATCAGAATGGCTGTTTCCCCTGGGGCTCACCAGTGCCGGCTTTTCCTCGTCGGACTATTTTCCTCTGTTTCCCCATCTGGGCTGGTTCCTGCTGGGGGCGGCGCTGGGCCGCACGGCCTACCGGGAAAAGCGTTCGCTGCTGCCCCGGGTCAACGCCCAGTGCAAACCCATCCGGTTTTTCTGCTGGTGCGGGCGGATGTCCCTTTTCCTATATCTTCTCCACCAGCCGCTGCTCTACGGCCTGGTAATGATTCTGGCGGCTCTGCGCTGACGCGGAGCCGCCTTTTCCATCAGGATCGCAGCGGTGCAGAACATTACAATTATGTAACAATCTATTCCGCGCCGTTGCGCATCCAACCGGACTGTGGTACCATGGCAGTATCAATTTCCTCAGAAGGGAGCCGCGCCCATGCGACGGATGTTTGCCACACTTTTGCTTTTGGGCTGCCTGTTGTCTGCTGTGATCCCCGCCGCCTCGGCGAAGGAGCAAGCATTCCGGGACCTCAACGCCATAGAAAACCGCAGCCAAGTGATGCTTTTGGTGGATCTGGGTATGATCTCCGGTTACTCCGACGGGACCTTCCGGCCTCAAGCCACCATCACCCGGGCCGAAACGGCCAAGCTCATTTCCCTCCTCTATACCGACACCCCGCAGCTGCAGGATTCTGCTGTCACCTTTACCGACGTCACCGGCCATTGGGCTGAAAGTGCCATTCTGTTCTGCGCCCAGCAGGGCGTCGTCGCCGGGGACGGCAACGGTTTTTTCCGCCCCAGTGACCCGGTCACGGCCCGGGAGCTGGCTAAAATGCTTTTGATCGCCTTGGGCAGCGACAGCAACCGCTACACCGGTGAAACCTGGGCGGAGCAGGTGGATGCAGATGCCAAATCGCAGGGAATCTACACCCGTTTCTCTGCCGACCCCGCCCTGCCGGTCAACCGGGACAACGCCTGCCTGCTGATCTACAACGCCATGCAGAGCTGGGCCATCGACGGCTACAGCGAAGACGGTACCGTAGTCTATCTGATGGACGCCCTCCGAAATCCAGTCTCCTTCCTGGAGGCACGGTTTGATGTGGTGCGCTACACCGGCGTCGTCACCGGCAATGAGTGCGCCGATCTTTTGACCGGCGGTGTGCTGGAATCCGGCGTCACCAAGCTCCAGGGTCACACCGCCTTCCAGGTCTCCAGCGACCTGAGCCTCGTGGGCCAGTGCGTGGACATCTACGTGCGCAACAACCAGGTGGTCGGCACCCCCTGCGTCTCCACTTCCGCCGTGAGCTACACGTTCCAGAGCCTCAAGGAGCTGAAGGACCTGTGCCAGCTGACGGACTATCAGGTCTCTGCCGACGCGGCCGTTTATTATAACTACACCGCCGCTGAAGCCGCTGTGCTGGACACTCTGCCGGAGAACTCCACCATCACCGTGCTGGACCAGGATGGCGACCATCAGTTTGAAGAGGTTCTGGCCGTTACCTATGAGCGCGCTGTGGTGGATGCCGTGGCGCCTCTGACCATCCGCCTCTCCGGCTCTGCCGTGGAAGCAGCGCCCGCCCGCAGCGGTGACAGCTTCACCAAGGGCCAGAGCGTCCGAGCCATACAGGTCGCCGGCAAGTGGTATATCCAATAACAATAGCGCAAAAGGCTGGGAATTGCATCCGCAATTCCCAGCCTCAATTATTATGTCAGTGTACCACCACAGGTGTACCAATGGTGATGTTGTCGTAGATGGTCTTCATGGCCTCCTCCGGCGTATTGACGCAGCCGTGGGAGCCATCGTAGATGTATTTATCGCCGCCGAAAATGGTGCGCCAGGAGGCATCATGAATGCCGTAGGCCTGGTAAAAGCCCACCCAGTATTTTACGAAGACCCGATAGTCCGGGCCCGTCAGCCAGGCGTTGGGGGAATGGGTCTGCACCTGGTAGTAGCCCACCGGCGTATCATAGCCGCCCTTGCGGCCCGTGACCACATCGGTGTGGACCAGCATTTCACCGTCTTTATAATAGGTCATCTGCTGCTTTTGGATGTCTACCTCCACATACGTGCCGGAAATGGCAAAGGGCTCGCCATTTCGGGTACAGGCGTAGGGAGCTGAGACAGCATTGAAGTTCAGCGCCGTCAACCGCTCCAGGAGTTTGGTGCGCAGGCCGTTCTGATCCAGCATATAGGCACAGTGGAGGAAGGAAAGGGGCTTGAGCCCATCGGCAAACGTGGTGAAGAGGTAGGGCGTATCGGTCTTATCAAAGGCAGCGGCCCACTGGGCAATCTGCGCCGTCAGCGCAGTCTCGTCCACCAGCAGTCGGCCCTCCGCATCCAGAGAGAGCAGCGGCGCCACCTCCAGCGTCTGGGGCTGGCCAGGGAGGTTGACTGTGATGGTCTTACCCTCGGTCTCCTCCCGGAGCATGGCGTTATAGTCAAAGCTTCCGTTTTCCACCGTGACGGCCGGCGGCTCATAGCAGTCGTAGTCCGTCAGCTCCAGCGTGGCGCGGCTGGGTCCGTCCTCCGTCAGCGTCATGCGGGAGAGAACGTCCTCCAGCGCCTTGGCCGTGATACCAACGCGAAGGGCGTTGCCCTGGACCTCCGGCTGGATGTGATAGGCGCCGTCCGCAAAATAGGCATAGGCATCCTGGGAGGGATGGCGCACAGTGGCCGACAGGTCCATCTGCACGGCGCTGGGGTCCAAGCCCTCCAGGGAAACCGGCAGCGGCGCCGGGTCCAAATGGGTCTCCTGCTCCCAGGAAAGGCGAGCCTTGGCGCCCAAAGCGGCAAAATCCTGGGGTGGGAGCTGTTCCAGCACGGTAAATCGGCTGCTGAGCGCCTGGCGTGTGGCATCAGCCACCCCCAATTCTTCCAGACTGTATACGCCCACCAATGTGCCGCCCTCGGTGACTTCCACCTCAGCGGTCTCCAGATTGGCCTCCAGGGCGGAAAAGCGGCTGTAGGCGGCCTTCTGTTGGCGGGTGATACTGTTCAGCGAAACCAGGAGCCACAAAAAAGCGCCCAAGGCTGCCAGCAGAATGAAGGCTGCCAGGGACACGAGGACCACGCGACGTTTCTTCATGGGAATGCCTCCGCTCTTTTCTTTTCTTCTTTAGTATACCAAAATCCGCCAAAAAAGCAACCGTCTTCGCCAAAAAGCCCCGGCGTTCCCCGGCTGCAACCGGCGGACAGAATCGGAAAAACCGACCCTAGAGCAGGGCCGGTTTTCTGTCGTACGGGATGCCAAGGCGTGAGAGCCACGCCGTTCGGCAAAGGGGCCTCCGGTTTACCGGCGGCGGTTCTTGGTCTTGCGGTCGGAATACTGTTTGAGGCCGGAGATCTTGCTGTCAGAATCGGCCATAAACTGCTTGAGCATATCGTCAAAGGACTGCGGCTGCCGTTCGGCAGGTGCGCTGGTCCTGGGACGAGGGGGACGGGTGTCGCTGCGGGGCCGCTCCCCCTGGCCTCTGCGGTCAGCGGGCTGGCGGGGCGGGGCGGGCTGAATGCGGCGAATGGAAAGATTGATCTTCCCATTGTCGAGGCCGATCACCATGACCTTGACGTCCTGCCCTTCGGTCAAATGGTCGTGGATGTCGTTGACGTAGGCATGGGTAATCTCCGAGATATGTACCATGCCGGTTTGGTTTTCGGGCAGCGAAATGAACGCACCGAACTTGGTGATCGACTTGACCTTGCCCTCTAAAATGGCTCCTACTGTTAGCTCCATACTCTGCTATTTTTCCCCCTAAAGAATTGCGCTAATTTCCAACATCATAGAAAATGATCTCACCCTTGGCCACCAGCCCCAGCTTTTGACGGGCCACGGCCTCCACGCCTTCGTCGGTTCCCAGGGCGTTGATGGCCTGCTGCAGCCGAAGATTTTCCTGCTCTGTGGCGTCGATGGTGGATTGCAGAGCTTCGGCCTGCGCCTCCTTCTCCGTGACCTGTGATTGCAGGCTCACCAGGGTAACGGTAGCGTATACCACCAGCACCAGAATCAGCAGCTTCGTCAGAAGTGACGAGCGTTTGAAGCGCATAAGCGGAACCTCCTTCGGGTGATTGGCACGCATCCTGCGCTGGATGCGCTTTACATAGTATTCTAACCCATTTTCTCCAAGTTGAAAAGTATTTTTTTGCAAGTTGTCGTAAAAAAATCAAAAATTTTGTCAAGGGGGAGAGGATCGCCCCCAAAACGGTGCCGACAGCCCGCAGGCAAGCCACGTAGCACCGCAGAAATGGCCGGCTGAGAAAGCCGCTCCAGAGCCCGCCGCCCAGTGCCATGGCGGCCAATGCGAAAACGCGCAGCCTTCCGCCCCCGGGAACCAGGGTGAAATACACCAGCGCCCAGGTCAGGCAGAGACCGAAGACCAGGTCCAGCACCCAGGTCAGCCGCGGCCACAGCCGCCGGGGACCGCGGCAGAGATCGTAGACCACCCCCAGAGCCAGTCCCACCGCGACGGCCCAGAGAAACCGCAGCAGCTCCTGCGCAATCGGCTGCTCCATCAGCCAAAGAGCCGCGCCAGGAAGCTGCCGCGCTCCTGCCGCTGGTCCTCATACGTCATGGAATCCACCGTGCCGTCCACGTGGACCTGGCCGCCGTCCAGGCTCAGGAGCTTCAAATGGAGGCTCTGCCCCCGGATCACCAGCACCCCCAGCGTGGTGTGCAGCACCACCATCGTCTCGTCGAAGCTCTCCACCTCCGTCACGCCCGTCAGCGTCAGGCGGGCGCGCCCGTCCAGCGTCAGCTTGTGGGGCGTCTCCAGGGCCTTCTCTTCATATCCGTACGCCA
>MHCFR04200__coassemble_1470_pt1 | contig 10977 bp, 9 predicted proteins | sample MHCFR04200__metabat2_high_PE_003 | metagenome-assembled genome bin MHCFR04200
CTGCCAGTATTTTACAATTGACAGTCTGAATTTTTATGCGCAAAAATGAAAACAGTGCTTGATTTCTGAGCGCAGGACTGGTAAAATACGTAAGAGAATAGTGTGCAGAAGTGTATCTACATAGTATTCTCAAAACAGAAGCCCGATTCCGTCCTATGTCACAAGTCGGAGCTGATTGAGCGTTTTGGCGTGTTCCGCGCCGGTGGAGATCAGGTAAATCCGCGTGGTCTCGATGGACGAATGGCCCAGCACATCTGCCAGCCGCGCCACATCCCGGCAGGCCTTATAGAATGCCCGGGCGAACAGGTGCCGCAGATTGTGCGGAAACACCTTGCTCCTCTCCACGCCGGCTGCTCGGCACACTGCTTTCATCTCCGCCCAGATTTGTTGGCGCGTCATTCCTTTTCCGCTTTTGGTGAGAAAGATCTCGCCGGAAGCGATTTTTTGTTTTTGGGCGTATTTTGATAGCTTTCGGCACAGCTTTCCCGGGATCAGAATCGTACGGATCTTTCCCTTGAGAGAAATCTCCGCCTTCCCCTGCCGCACCGCCTCCACGGTGATGAACTTCAGCTCGCTGACCCGAATTCCCGTGGCGCACAGCGTCTCCATCAAAATGCCCGTGCGGCTCGCGCCCCGGGCAAAGGCCGTTTCCACCAGACGCTCATACTCCGTCTGGCTCAGCTCCCGCTCCTGCTCCCGGAAGAGCTTTCGCTGGAGCTTCAAATGCTTCACCCGGCACTCGTTCCAGCCCCGCCAGCACAGGAAGCGGTCCAGCGCCGTCAGCTTGCCGTTGACCGTGGCGCAGGCGCAGCCCTGCGTCAGCAGCGCTTCCTTCCAGGCAGCCACCGCTCGCTTCGTCACCGGGCGCCCCATCAGCCACTGGGCAAACTGCCTCACATCCCGCAGGTACTTTTCGATAGTCGCTCGACTTCGCTCTTCCTCTGTCAATTGAGCCGCGAATGCTTCCATGGATTTTCGTGTTATATACCTTGTTTCCATAGCCATCCTCCTTCTATTTTATAGTATACCAGAAATGTAAACTATCTTCCCTTCCTGCGGACGATTTTGCCGGTTTATTTGCTGTTTCGCTTGCCGGGCAGGCCTTATTTTGCTATAATAAGGTCTACAAATCTCCCGTGCGGCGGCCTATTTCCACCTGTGGCCGCATTCTTCCGCCAAATCGCAGATTTCTCCCGGCGGTTCGCCGGGGAAGCGCCTGCCGGAAGACTTGCAGCTTTGGCTGGTGCGCATTATAATGGAGAAAAACAGGAGGAGGGATCGGCATGAACAAGAAGCTCACCCGGCTGCTGGAGCCTGGCATGGGACTTTACTTCCTGGTGCTGCTGCTGTTCGCCGGCGCAGCAGTCTGGGTCAAACAGTATTACGTCGCCGCGGCAGAAGGGCTGGTCATCGTACTGCTGTTCGTCCACAACCGCATGGCCAGCGGACGGCGGAAGAAGGCCCTGATGAGCTACATCCAGAGCACCACCGATTCCCTCGGCACCGCTTTCAAGACCGGCTCTCCCTTCCCCATGGCCGTCATTAAAATGAGTGACTCCGAGATCGTCTGGGGAAACGCCTCTTTTTATCAGATCTCCGGTCTGCGGGATTCCTTCCTCCACCAAAAAATGGAGGATGTGGTGCCCCGGTTCTCCACCCGCTGGCTGGCCGAGGGCCGCACGGAGTGCAGCCAGGACGTGGAGCTGCGGGGGCGCCGCTACCGGGTCTACGGCAACCTGATCCGTTCCGAGGATGAACACGCCTCGCTGCTGCTGGCAACGCTGTACCTCGTGGATATGACCGAGATGTTCAACGTTCGCGACGAATATATCCGCACCCGGCCCATCGTCTCGGTGATCCTGGTGGACAACTACGACGAGCTGACCAATAACCTGCCCGACAGCGCCATCTCCAGCCTGGACGCCCGAATCAATGACCGCATCAGCGGCTGGTGCGAAAATCTGGGCGGCCTCCTACGAAAATTAGAGCGAAACCGCTACCTTCTGATCTTTGAAGCCAAGGACTTGCCCCGGCTCCAGGAGGGCAAGTTCTCCATTCTGGACGACATCCGGGCCATCACCAACCCCTCGGGCGTGGCTGCCACGCTCTCCATCGGCATCGGCAAGGACGGCACGTCCTTCCAGGAGAACTACGCCTTCGCCTCCCTCTCCATCGAAATGGCTCTGAGCCGGGGCGGCGACCAGGCCGTCATCAAAGACCGTTACAACTTCAATTTCTTCGGCGGCCGCACCAAGGAGACGGAGCGGCGCACCAAGGTCAAAGCCCGCGTCATCGCCAGCTCCCTCAACGAGCTGATCAGCCAGTCCAGCCAGGTGTTCATCATGGGCCACCGGATGGCCGACCTGGACGCCCTGGGCGCTGCCATGGGCCTGGTGTGCATCTGCCGCAAGCGGGGCCGCCCCACCCACATCGTGCTGGACCAGGAGCACAACGCCGTGCAGGCCCTTCTGGCGGAGCTGAAAGAGCATCCCGAGTACGACAATCTCTTCCTCTCCGGGGAAGACGCCCTGCTGGCCGCCGACGGGAAAAGCCTCCTGATCGTGGTGGATACCAACCGCCCCGACCAGGTGGAATCCCGGGCACTGCTGGAATCAGTCAACCGTGTGGCCGTCATCGATCACCACCGCCGGGCCGCCGACTACATCGAGCAAGTGGTCCTCAACCTCCACGAGCCCTTCGCCTCCTCCGCCTCGGAGCTGGTGACGGAGATCCTCCAGTACGCCGTGGAGCCCAAGGAAATCCGCCCCATGGAATCCCAGGCGCTGCTGGCCGGCCTGGTGCTGGACACCAAGAACTTCTCCGTCCGCACCGGCTCGCGGACCTTTGAGGCCGCCGCCTTCCTCCGCCGGGCCGGCGCCGACACGGTGGATGTCAAAAAACTCTTCCAAAACGACCTGGACGACACCATCACCCGGTACCAAATCGTCCAGGCGGCGCGGCTCTACCGCAACGAGATCGCCATTTCCGCCCTGGAATACAGCACCACCCGCACGCTGGTGGCCCAGGCCGCGGATGAGCTTTTGAATATCAAGGGCATCCTCACCTCCTTCGTCCTCTACCAGGACGGAGACCGGGTGGTGATCTCTGCCCGCTCCATCGGCGAAGCCAACGTCCAGGTCATCCTGGAGCCCCTGGGCGGCGGCGGCAACGCCGCCACCGCCGGCGCGCAGGTCCCCGGCAAAACCGTCCGGGAGGTGCTGGTGGAGCTGGTGGCGAGCATCGATAAATTTTACGAAGGATAGGAGACTTATGCCATGAAAGTGATTTTATTGCAGGACGTCAAGGGCCAGGGCAAAAAGGGCCAGCTGATCGACGTGTCCGACGGCTACGCCCGGAACTTCCTGCTGCCCCGGAAATTAGCCCAGGAGGCTACCGCCGACAACATCAACACCATGAAGATGAACGACAAGGCCCTGCAGGAAAAGCGCCAGAAGGAGCGGGAGCAGGCCGTGGCCCTGGCTGCCCAGCTGAAGGAAATGAAGCTGGTGGTCAAGGCCAAGGGCGGCGGCGCCGGGCGGCTCTTCGGCTCCGTCACCAACGCCGAAATTGCCGAGGCTCTGGCCGCCAGGAAGATCCCCGTGGACAAGCGGAAAATCGTCGTCAGCGAGCCGATCAAAAATGTTGGCACCTACACCGTCAAGTGCAAGCTGGGCTATGAGGTGGTGGCCGACCTGACCGTGGAGATTCAGGAGGCGTAAGGCGCTGTAGCGGCCGATGCCGCACCGGCGACTTTCATCGAGGTGTCGTCGCGTGGTCGTAGGGGCGCGCATCGCGCGTCCGCCAGCTGACGGCGAGCGCCGCGCCATCGCCGGCCGCACCCGCGGGGGGCCGATGCTCCATCGGCCCCCCGCGAAGCAGAAAGGAGAACCACCATGGAAGAAGAACTCTTGCAGCGCCAGCTGCCCCACTCCCTGGAGGCGGAGCAGTCGGTGCTGGGCTCGATGCTCATTGACAGCCGCTGCGTGGCGGAAGTCATCGGCATTCTGCGCCCGGACGACTTCTTCCTCCAGCAAAACCGGGATATTTACGAAACCATCTACACCATGTTCAACTTCTCCGAGACCATCGACCCGGTGACGGTGCTGGAGAAGATGAAGGTCCGGGGCGTCGCGGACGACAAGACCCCGGAATACCTGATGGAGCTGATGGAGGTCACGCCCACCGCCGCCAACGTGGGCCAGTATGCCGGCATCGTCCGGGATCGGGCCATGCTGCGCAATTTGGCGGTGGCCGCCGGCGACATCCGCGAGACCGTCTTCGCCGGGGTGGGAACCCCGGCGGAGATCCTCGAGAGCGCCGAGAAAAAGATCTACGCCCTGCGCAACGGCAACGCCGGCGAAACCCTCCAGCACATCGGCGTGGTGCTGGTCAACGTCTTTGACCGGCTGGACGAGCTGTCCCGTTCAGACAGCGCCTTCCCCGGCCTCTCCACCGGCCTCCATGACCTGGACAGGAAAATCAACGGGCTCAACAAATCCGACCTTTTGCTGATCGCCGCCCGTCCCGGCATGGGCAAGACCTCCCTGGCCCTGAACATCGCCCTGGACGTGGCCAAAAAGAGCGCAAAAACCGTGGCCTTCTTCTCTCTGGAAATGTCCCGGGAGCAGCTGGCCATGCGCCTTTTGTCCAACGAGAGCTTTGTGGACAACCAGAAGCTGCTGACCGGGCGGCTGACCGAGGAGGAGTGGACCAAGATCAGCATCGCCTCCTCGGCTTTGAGTCAAACCGACATCCGGGTGGACGACAACCCCTCCATCTCCGTGGCGGAGATGAACGCCAAGTGCCGCCGGCTGGACAACCTGGGTCTGGTGCTGATCGACTACCTCCAGCTGATGACCTCTGCCGGCAACGGCCAGACCTCCAACAACGCCAACCGCGTGCAGGTGGTCAGCGACATCTCCCGGGCGCTGAAGATCATGGCCAAGGAGCTGAACGTGCCGGTGATCTGCCTGAGCCAGCTCTCCCGTGCCAACGAGAGCCGCACCGACAAGCGGCCCATGCTCTCGGATCTCCGCGAATCCGGCGCCATCGAGCAGGACGCCGACGAGGTCCTCTTCATCTACCGGGACGACTACTATCACCCCGACACCCCGGAGAAAAACGTGGCTGAGATCATCGTGGCCAAAAACCGCCACGGCGAGACCGGCACCGTCAAGCTCCAGTGGCTGCCGCAGTTCACCACCTTCGCCGACCGGGAGTGGAAGCACGGTGAGGGATAAGGTATCGGCGGCCCTGGCGGCGCTGCCCCGGGACGCCGCCATCGTCTGCGCCGTCTCCGGCGGGGCCGATTCCGTGGCGCTGCTCCACTGTCTGGCGGCCCTGGCTCCGGCCATGGGCTTTTCCCTCTCCGCGGCCCACTTCAACCACTGCCTCCGGGGCGCGGAGTCCGACGGCGACGAGGCCTTCGTCCGGGCGCTGTGCGCGCAGTGGTCCATCCCCCTGGCCCTGGGCCGGGGCGACGTCAAGGCCCGCGCCGCCGAGACCGGCGAGAGCATCGAGGAGGCCGCCCGGGTGCTGCGCCACCAATTTCTCCGGGCGCAGCCGGGGCTGATCGCCACGGCCCACAACGCCGACGACCAGGTGGAGACCGTGCTATTAAACCTCCTCCGGGGCACGGGCCTCAAGGGCCTGGGCGCCATGGCCCCGCAGGAGGGGCGGTATCTTCGTCCGCTGCTCCAGGTGACGCGGGCGGAGATTTTGGCATATTTAGAGACATACGGCCTCACCTGGCGGGAGGACAGCACCAACGGCCGGGACGACGCCCTGCGCAACCGTCTGCGGCACCACGTCGTGCCGCTGCTGCGCCAGGAGAATCCCAGCCTGGCCGCCACGGTGGCCCGCTCCACAGCGCTTTTGCGGCAGGACGAGGCATATCTGGCTGGGGAGACCCAGGCCCTGCTCTGCCGCGCCGCCCGGGACGGCGGCTGGGACGCCGCGATCCTCTTCGCCGCGCCCCCGGCGCTCCGCAGCCGGGCGATCCGGCAGATTTTATCGATTCAAAAGCCGGCCGCGGCCCACGTGGAAGCGGTGGAGGCGCTGCTTCAGGACTGCCGCGGCTCCCAGTCGGTCTCGCTGCCCGGCGGCGTCACTGCCCGGCGGGAATACGGCCTCCTGCGGCTGGAGCAGGCGTCCAGCCCCACCGCCTTCGCCCCGGTCTCCCTTTCCCCGGGGCAGACGGTCTCCCTGCCGGGGACCGGCCTCCGGGTCCGGCTGGACGGCCCGGTGATTTTGGAAAAAAAGGTGGATTTTCTGTCCACTTTTGCCATCAAGTGTGATATGATGGAGGAAATTCTCCATCTGACCGTCCGGCCCCGGCTGACGGGAGACCGGCTGCGCGGCCCCGGCGGCAGCAAGAGCCTCAAGCGGTGGATGATTGACCGGAAAATCCCCGCCGCCCGGCGCGATCTGCTGCCTGTGGCGGCGGACAGCCGGGGCGTCGCCGCCGTGTACCAGGTGGGCTGTGACTGGGCCCGCCGGGCAGCGCCGGGAGAACCGGCGTGGCTGCTGCGGTTTTGGAGAGAAGGGAGCGAGAGCGATGATGAACCAGTTTGATATGCTCGCAGATATCCAGGAAGTGTTGGTGGACGAGGAGAGTATCCGCCGCCGTATTCGGGAAGTCGGCGCCCAAATCAGCGAAGACTACCGGGGCAAGAACCCCATTTTGGTGGGCGTTCTCAAGGGCGTGGTCCCCTTCTACGCCGCCATGGCCCAGGCCATCACCATCCCGGTCCAGGAGGACTTCATGTGCGTCACCTCCTTTGAAGGCGGCACCGCCTCCACCGGCAAGCTGACCTTCCGCAAAGACATCGACCACGACATCGAGGGCCGGGACGTGCTGATTCTGGAGGACATTCTCGATTCAGGCCGGACGCTGAAGCTGATCGTGGAGATGTTCCAGGCCCGGAAACCCCGGTCCGTGAAAATCTGCACCATGCTGGACAAGCCCAGCGGCCGCACCGAAGACCTCACCGCCGACTATGTCTGCTTCACCATTCCCAACGCCTTTGTCGTGGGCTACGGCCTGGATTACCAGGACTATTACCGCAACCTCCCCTTTGTGGGCGTCCTCAAGCCGGAGGTCTACCAGGACTGACGCCGGCGACGCAAATTGACCAATTTTAAGGAGCATATTCACTTTGAATCGGAAAATCAACCCCACCGGGGCCGTGATCTATGTGCTGATTCTGGCCCTGCTGTTTTTGTTGGTGTACCAGTTCTTCTCCGGCGTATCCAGCGAAACCACGCCCTACTCCCAGGTGGTGGAGCTGTTTGAGACCGGCGCGGTGCGCAGCTTCACCCTCTCCACCGACGGGGCGCTGCGGATGGAAGTCGCCGGAGAAACCGGCAACGAGACCGTCACCACCACCATTGGCGACGTGGCGCAGTTCCACAAGGACCTGGACGACCTGATCGCCGCCCAGCACCGTGCCGGTACCCTGGAGGACTACAACTACCCCGCCGCCTCCAAGCTCGACTGGGTCTCTCTGCTGCCCTACCTCATTCTGGGAATCGGCCTGGTGTACGTCATCATTCTGCTGATCTCCCGCTCCGGCGGCGGCCAGAACTCCATGGGCAAGTTCACCCGGGCCAATGTCCGCATCGGCAGCGGCAACAGTAAGCCCGTCACCTTTGCCGACGTGGCCGGTGCCGACGAGGAAAAGGAAGAGCTGGAGGAAGTGGTGGCCTTTTTGAAGGACCCGGACCGCTTCACCCGCCTGGGCGCCCGAATCCCCAAGGGCATTTTGCTGGTAGGCCCGCCCGGCACAGGCAAGACGCTGCTGGCCCGCGCCGTGGCCGGCGAAGCCGGGGTGCAGTTCCTCTCCATCTCCGGCTCCGACTTCGTGGAGCTGTATGTGGGCGTGGGCGCCAGCCGCGTCCGCGACCTCTTCGAGCAGGCCAAGAAGCAGGCGCCGGCCATCGTGTTCATCGATGAGATCGACGCCGTGGGCCGGCGCCGGGGCGCGGGCCTGGGCGGCGGCCACGACGAGCGGGAGCAGACCCTCAACCAGCTGCTGGTGGAGATGGACGGCTTCGGCAAAAACGAGGGCGTCATCGTCATGGCGGCCACCAACCGCAAGGACATCCTGGACCCGGCACTGCTGCGCCCGGGCCGCTTTGACCGGCAGATCTATGTGGGCCGCCCCGACTGGCGGGGCCGCGAGGCCATTTTGAAAATCCACGCCAAGGACAAGCCCCTCACCGAGGACGCCAACCTCACCAACCTGGCCCGGGCCACCGCCGGCTTCACCGGCGCGGACCTGGAGAATTTGATGAACGAGGCCGCGCTGCTGGCCGCCCGGGCGGACCGTCCGGCCCTCAACAACCAGGACCTGGAGCAGGCCATGCTGAAGGTCATCGCCGGGCCGGAGAAGCGCAGCCACGTGATCTCCCCCCACGAAAAGCGGCTGACCGCCGTCCACGAGGCCGGCCACGCCGTAGTCATCTACCATCTGCCCACCCACGACCCGGTGCATCAGATCACCATCGTGCCCCGGGGCGGCGCCGGCGGCATGACGCTGAGCCTCCCGGCGGACGACCAGAACTACCTCTCCCGCAATGAGATGTTCGAGCAGATCGTCTCGCTGCTGGGTGGCCGGGTGGCGGAGCAGCTCTTCCTCCAGGACATCTCCACCGGCGCCTCCAACGACATCCAGCGGGCCACGGACATCGCCCGGGACATGGTGCAGAAGTACGGCATGAGCGAAAAGCTGGGCGCCGTCAACTACAGCGCCGAGGGCGAGGTGTTCATCGGCCGGGACTATGAAAAGTCCAAGCCCTACTCCGAGCGCATCGCCGGCGACATCGACGAGGAGGTCAAGGCCCTGATCGACCGGGCCTACCGCCGCAGCGAGGAGATTCTCAACGCCAACCGCCAGAAGCTCCAGGCCATCGCCGACTATCTCCTGGAGCATGAGACCATGGATCGGGCCGCGTTTGAGGCGGCCATGGCCCAGTAAAGGAGAACTCTATGGACATTCAGACCATCTTATCCCACTGCGACCACACACTGCTGGCCCAGACTGCCACCTGGGATCAGATCCGCGCTATGCTCGACGACGGCATCCGTTACCGCACCGCCTCTGCCTGCATTCCCGCGGCCTATGTGAAAGCGGCCAGCGACTACGCGGCGGGGCGCCTGCCCATCTGCACCGTCATTGGCTTCCCCAACGGCTACAGCACCACCGCCGCCAAGTGCTTTGAGACGGAAGACGCCGTGAAAAACGGCGCCGACGAGATCGACATGGTCATCCACATCGGCTGGCTCAAAGACCGGCGGTACGACGACCTGCTCCGGGAGATCCGGGCGGTCAAGGACGCCTGCGGCGGCAAAATTCTCAAGGTCATCATTGAGACGTGCCTGCTGACGGAGGCGGAAAAAGTCAAAATGTGCGAAATCGTCACCGAGGCCCGGGCGGACTTCATCAAGACCTCCACCGGCTTCTCCACAGCCGGCGCTACCTTGGAAGACGTGGCCCTCTTCAAGGCCCATGTGGGACCGGCAGTGCAGATCAAGGCCGCCGGCGGCATCGCCTCCCTCCAGGACGCCGAGAAGTTCCTGGAGCTGGGCGCCACGCGCCTGGGTACCAGCCGCATCGTCAAGCTGGCCAAGGAAGCCGGCTTCTGAGCGCCTCCCCATGCTTTGTAGACTTATGCCGGGCAAAAGGCTCTCCCTTTTGCCCGGCATTCAGCGTGCCGAAAAAGTATTTTCGCCACGCTGTCCCTAGTTTTTGCAGCTTTCATAAAGCTGCAAAAACACCCTGATTGAACGTGCGGTGGGCTCTTTGCCCCCCGCACACACCCCCCCGCTGCTCTGTTGCGGAGGCTTTTCTCATCGTTTTTTGAAAGCCTCAATGCCGGGCAAAAGGCTCCCCCTTTTGCCCGGCATTTTCTCCATGATGCACCGTCCATCCACCCCGGATTATCCCCAAGAAAGGAACCCCTATGGCAAACTACTGGTATTTTTCTCCCACCGGCGACGGCTGGAGCAATCTGGCCCAGGACGAGTGGTTTCTCGACCACCTGCAGCCGGAGGACTTCATGCTCTACTTCTACGTCAATGCCAACGCCGTCATCATCGGCAAGAACCAAAACCCCTGGCGGGAGTGCAACCTCGACGCCATGGAGCGCGACGGCGTCCAGCTGGTGCGGCGGATCACCGGCGGCGGCGCGGTCTTCCACGACCAGGGCAACCTGAACTTCTCCTTCATCACCGGCCAGGACCGGTATGACCTGGAAGCCCAGCAGGAGATCATCCTCCAGGCCGTCCGCTCCTTCGGCATTCCCTGCGAGCGCTCCGGCCGCAACGACCTGCTGGCCGACGGGAAGAAGTTCTCCGGCTGCGCCTTCGCCGGCCGCGGCCCGCTGCGCCAGCACCACGGCACGCTGCTGCTGTCGGCGGACCTGGGCCGCCTCCAGCGGTACTTAAACCCCGACCCCCGCAAGCTCCAGGCCAAGGGCGTGGCCTCGGTGCGGGCCAGAGTCACCAACCTCTGCGCCTTCGCGCCCCAGCTGACCACCCAGGCCATGGAAGCCGCCGTCCGCGCGGCGGCGGAAGCGGCCATGGGCCCCTTCGAGCCCTTCGTCCCCACGCCGGAGGTCGTCGCCCAGTGGGCGCCCTACCGGGAAAAGCAGGCCTCCTGGGACTGGCGGCTGGGCAAGACGCCGGACTTCGACCTCTCCCTCTCCACTCGGTTCCCCTGGGGCGGCGTGGAGCTGCTCTTCACCCTGAAGCACGTGACCGTGGCGTCGGTGGCGGTCTACTCCGACGCCATGGACACCGAGCTGACCCAGGCCATCGCAGCGCGGCTCACCGGCTGCCCCCTGCGCTCCCAGGCCCTTTACGACGCCCTGGCCGCGGCGGACAACCCCCAGCTCCAGGACGTGGCGGACTTTCTTCTGGAACAGCGGCTGTAGCCCAGCCGGTGGAGACTGTCAAAAAACTATGATAAAAGCCAC
>MHCFR04200__coassemble_1882_pt1 | contig 9325 bp, 11 predicted proteins | sample MHCFR04200__metabat2_high_PE_003 | metagenome-assembled genome bin MHCFR04200
AGGTCTGCGATAATAGTTTCAGCGTCTGTTTTCCATAGTCCGCACGGTCAGGAAACGTTTGCTCATACTCGCAGATCATTTTCCCGATGTTCCAATATGCCTGCAGCAGCTCCTGATTGACTTGTTTTGCTGCAGCATTTCTGGCCGCCTCCAGTACCGATTTTACCCGCTCCACCAGAGGAAACAGCGCAGATGCCGTGGGAAATTGCTCCTGTGCCATCCAGTGTCATTCTCCCTCAATCAGGCTTTGATAGATTTCCTGTCCCTTGGCGCCCAGGTATTCCTGGAGCAGCGCCAGGTTTTCCAGCACCTTACTGGCGGCTACATTGCCCTCCTGGCTGCCGGGCGTTACGATCTCCATGGCCTCCAGCAGATACTCATAGGCCTGGCGGATCTTGGCCTGGGTCTGCTGGGCCGTGCGGATTTCCGCCTCCAGCGCGGCGTCGCCATGGGCGGCTTCCGCCTCCTCCAGCGCCTGCTCCAGCTGTTCCTTCTCCTCCTGCAGCACCTCCAGCTGCTCATTGAGCTGGGCGTTCTCGGTGCGCAGTTCCTCATTGTCGCTCTGGAGCTTTTCCGCGTTCTTCAAGGCGCTGGCGCTGGCGGCGTTCAGCTCCGAAATGGTGGCGCGGGAGTCGCGCATCTGCATCATCAACGACAGCAGTACAAAGAGAAACGCCACGGCAAAGAGAATGGCAATATATCGGAGCAGCGCGTTCTTTCGCCCTTCTTCCATGGGGGATTTCCCCGGCGCCGCCTGTTCCGGCGGCTGCGCCTGGCTCTGCTCCGCAGGGTTCTTGTTTTCTTCGTTCATATCCTAACCTCGCTTCCGAACTATAGCCCGATCTTCTGCAGGGCTTCATAGAGCCGCTGTAAATCCTCGTCTCCGTAAAACTCCAGCTCAAACCGCCCCTTCCGGCGGCCCCGGACGATTTTAACGCCGCGGCCCAGGGCCTTGGAGAGCGTTTTCTCGCACTCGGCCACATAGTCCACCTCCAGCGGCGGCTTTTCCGGCTTGGCCTCCTTCTCGGCCGCCTTGGCCATGTTCTTGCACATGGTCTCGGCCTGGCGCACCGAGAGGCTCAGCGCCACGATTTTCCCGGCGGCCTTCTCCTGGAGGCTCTCGCTCTCCAGCGTCAAAAGCGCCCGGCCGTGGCCGGCGGAGATGGCGCCGCTGGTCACCATCTGGGCAATAGAAGGGGGCAGGGACAGGAGCCGCAGGCTGTTGGCCACGGCGGGGCGGGACTTGGCCACCCGTTCGGCCACCTGCTCCTGGGTCATGCCGTACTCCTCCATCAGCTGCTTATAGCCCATGGCCTCTTCCATGGGGTTCAAGTCCTGGCGCTGGAGGTTTTCAATCAGGGCCAGCTCCATGGCCGTCTTATCGTCGGCCTCGATGACCACCACCGGCACGGTGCGAAGGCCCGCCAGCCGGGCCGCCCGCCAGCGGCGTTCGCCGGCAATGATCTGATAGTAGCCGTTTTCCCCGGCGCGCACCGTCAGCGGCTGGATCACGCCGTGCTGGGAAATGGAGTCGGCCAGGTCCTGCAGCTCCGCTTCCTCAAAGAGCTTTCGGGGCTGGAGGGGATTGGGCTCCAGCTTCTGCACCGGCAGCGACGTCACCGGTTCTGCCTGGGCGGCGTCGCCCAGCAGGGCATCCAGGCCGCGGCCCAGCCCCTTGGAGATTTTTCCCGCCATCAAAAGGCCTCCTTTTCCATGATCTCGCCGGCCAGGGCCTCATAGGCCGCTGCCCCGCGGCTGTACTTATCGTAGGCCCGCACCGGCAGCCCATGGCTGGGCGCCTCGGAGAGCCGGACGTTTCTGGGAATCGCCGTGGCAAACACCTTGCCGGGGAAGTGGCGGCGCACCTCCTCAGCCACCTGGGCAGAAAAATTGGTGCGGCTGTCAAACATGGTCAGGAGGACGCCGAAGAGATAGAGCGTCGGGTTGAGGCTGCGCTTCACCGCCCGGAGGGTGGCCATCAGATCGGACAGGCCCTCCAGGGCATAGTATTCGCACTGCACCGGAACAAAGATACCGTCCGCCGCGCACAGGGCGTTGAGGGTCAAAAGCTCCAGGGACGGTGGGCAGTCAATCAAGATCAGGTCGTAGCTGTCCCGCACCGGCTCCAATGCCCGGGAGAGGGCAAACTCCCGGTTGGCGCTGCCCACCAGCTCCACACCCGCGCCGGAGAGGGCGGGGGAGGAGGGGATCACGTCGCCGAACTCGGTGTGGACGATGGCCTCCTCGGCTTTGCGGTCGTTAATGACCAAATCATAGGAAGTCACGCCCTTGCCCTTGTCCACGCCCATGCCGGAAGTGGCATTGGCCTGGGGATCAAAGTCGCAGAGCAGCACCTTCTTTCCGAGGGCCGTCAAGGCCGCCGTCAGATTGACCGCGGTGGTGGTTTTTCCCACGCCGCCTTTTTGGTTGACCATGGCCAAAATCAAGGCCACAGGCGTCACCTCCTATACTGTACAGACGAAAAACCGGTCTGCGCCGGCATCAAGGCATCACCGTACAATTGTGTCTGCGGCCTTCGCCCAATCTTTCGCCCCATCCGTGCAGTTATAAAAGAGGGAAATACATACAGTATTCCCGCTCTTTTATAACTTTCGTATGAGACAAAATCTTTGGCCGAATGCGCTTGCCAAATCGTGCTGTGCTGCCTGAAATATTATACCCCCAGCCGCTGGAAAAGGCAATATGTTTCACGTGAAACATTGGAATTTCCCGCTGCCCGGCGGCCAGGGCGCTTACGCCTCGGAGCCATCGCCCTGGGCGGCCTTGCGAAGGTACGGCAAAAACAGCCGCAGTGCCGGGTTCAACAGGCTCTTCTTCCACACCGCGGCGTAAACCGTCAGCCCCTCGGTGTCCGGGATGGGAAGGCCGGCGGCCCCCGCCTGGGAGACCGGCAAAATGCTCACGCCCAGCCCCGACGCCACCGACAGCCGCACCGCCTCCACATCGTCGGACCGGCTGACCACATGGGGCTGGAACCGGTGCGCCCGGCACAGGTCCAAAATCTGCATATAGAGGATGGGGTTCTCCGCCTCGGCCACCAGAATGAACCGCTCCCTGCTCAGCGCGCCCAGCTCCACCGGCCCCTGGGCCATGGGATGGCCCGGCGGCAGCAGCAGGCTGAGACCTTCCTCGCCCAGCGTCAGCGCCTCCAGCCCCTCCGCCTCCGGCAGCATCTCCTTGGGGAGAAACTGGAGGTCAAAGGACGCCTGGTCCTCGTCCATCAGGCAGCGGCCGCAGCTGACCCGGGTCAGCTCCACCACAATCTCAGGATACTCCCGGGCAAAATCGCCCAGGCACCGCTCCAGTACCCCCTGGGGTGTGGCCGAGACCGCCAGGGAGAGGCGGCCCTGGGCGCCGTCGCGCAGCTGCCGGAGGGCATAGGCGCCCTTTCGGGCGGCCTCCAGGATCTCCCCGGCGTAGGGCAGAAACGTCTGCCCCTCCTGGGTCAGCTGCACGTCCCGCTTGGTGCGAAAGAAAAGCCGCACGCCCAGCTGCGTCTCCAGATCGTTGATCTGGCGGCTGACCGTGGACTGCGGTATTCCCAGCCGCCGGGCCGCGCCGGTGAAGCTGAGAGTCTGCGCCACCGATTCAAAGCTGGTCAGTTGATTGAGATCCATCCGCGCCTCCCGCCGACTTCGTTGACAGTCCCTGGCTCCCCTGATATAATGATGGAGACAGTTTTTCCTGTCATGCAAAAATCGGCATTTTTCAGTGAAATAATCCGTATTCGCTATTATATAATGCAAATGTCCCCTTGTAAAGGGGCAACACGCCAGGGAGGGAGAAAAACATGGGCGAGGCTATTGTCGTCACCGCCATGGGCGCCGTCACCCCCATGGGGCTGGGCGTGCAGGCCTTCTGGAACGGTCTGCTGGAAGAGCGCTGCGCCGTTGGCCCCATCACCCGGTTTGACCCCGCTGGCCTGGCCGTGCGGATCGCGGCCCAGGTGCCGGATGTGGAGCTGGGGCTCTCGGGAAAGCAGCTGCGGGAGAGCGACGCCTTCACCCAGTACGCCCTTGCCGCGGCGGCAGAAGCCCTGCAGGGCGGCCTGCCCGCCGACGCGGATCGGGTGGGCATTGTCATGGGCACGGCCATGGCCGGCATCGCCACCACCGCCGCTACGCAAGAAAGCCTCACCACCGCCGTCCACAAAAATGTGGGGCCCCGGTTCGTGCCCCGAATTTTGGGCAATATCGCCGCCGCGCAGATCGCCATCGCCCACGGCCTCCACGGCCCCAGCCTCACGCTCTCCACGGCCTGTGCCTCGGGGGGCGACGCCGTGGCGGCAGCGGCCATGCTGCTGCTGGCTGGCGAAGCCGACGCGGTGCTGGCTGTGGGCGCCGAGTCCATCCTCTGCCCGCTGGTGATCTACTCTCTGGCCAACGCCCGGGCCCTCTCCCGCCGGAACGACGATCCCCTCCGCGCCTGCCGTCCCTTTGACCAGGACGCCAGCGGCTTTGTCATCGGCGAGGGCGGCGCGGCCCTGGTGCTGGAGACGGCCTCCCATGCCCGGGCCAGAGGCGCCGAAATTCTGGCGGAGCTGGCCGGCTGGGCCAACAATACCGACGGCTACCACGTCACGGCCCCCATTCCCGACGGCTCCAAGGCCGCCGCCTGCATGGCCCATGCCCTGCGGCGGGCCGGGATGCAGCCGGGAGACATCGGCTATATCAACGCCCACGGCACCGGTACCCCCGAGGGAGACCGAGCCGAGGCCGCCGCGCTCCAGGCGCTGTTCGGCGCGGACTGTCCGCCGGTCAGCTCCACCAAGGGGCTCACGGGCCATATGATGGGCGCCGGCGGCATCGCCGAGGCCATCGCCTGTATTCTCGCCATCCGGCAGGGAATGCTGCCTGGAAATTTCAATCTGTCTAATCCCGGCGTGGAGCTTCCCTTGCTCCACGGCCCGGAACAACGCACCATTGACACCGCCATGACCAATGCCTTCGGCTTTGGCGGTCAAAATTCCAGTCTGGTATTCCGCCGGTTCGGCTGAATAGAAAGCATTTACCACAAGAAAAGGAGAAACACAGAAGACATGAAGCGAGAGAATTTTGGGTCCCGTCTGGGATTCCTGCTGGTCAGCGCTGGCTGCGCCGTTGGGATCGGAAACGTATGGAAGTTTCCGTATGTCACCGGTCAGAACGGCGGCGGCGTATTTGTGCTGTTCTACGTCATCGCTCTGCTGATTATGGGCCTGCCGGTGCTGACCATGGAGCTGGCCGTGGGCCGCGCCAGCCGCCAGAGCGCCTACCGGGCCTATAAAACCCTGGAGAAGCCCGGCAGCAAGTGGCATATCCACGGCTGGTTCTGCCTGATCGGCTGCTATATTCTGATGATGTTCTATACCACCGTGTCCGGCTGGATGCTGGATTACTTCTTCAAATTTGCCGCCGGCACTTTTGACGGCCTCAATACCGCCGGCGTGGCCGACGTCTACAGCGCCATGCTGGCCAACCCCGTGGAGCTGACCATCTGGATGGTGGTGACGGTAGTGGCAGGCTTCGGCGTTTGCAGCTTCGGCATCCAAAGGGGTCTGGAGCGGATCAGCAAGTGGATGATGACGGGACTGCTTGTGCTGATCGTGGCGCTGGTGGCGCGCAGCGTCACCCTGCCCGGTGCGGGCGAGGGCCTCTCCTTCTATCTGCTGCCCGATTTCAGCCGCGCCGCGGAGCAGGGCATCGGTCAGGTCATTACCGCCGCCATGAACCAGGCTTTCTTCACGCTGAGCCTGGGCATCGCCGGCATGGAGATCTTCGGCAGCTTCATGTCCCGGGATCACACCCTGGGCGGAGAGGCCATCCGCATCTGCGGCCTGGATACCTTCGTAGCCATCAGCGCGGGCCTGATCATCTTCCCGACCTGCTTCAGCTTCGGCATTCAGCCGGACTCCGGCCCCAACCTGATCTTCCTCACGCTGCCCAACCTCTTTGTCACCATGCCCGGCGGACGGCTGTGGGGCGCGCTGTTCTTCCTGTTTATGACCTTCGCCAGCTTCACCACTGTCATCACCGTGTTTGAAAATATTCTCAGCAGCTGCATGGACAATTTCGGCTGGGATCGGAAAAAATCTGTCATCGTCAACTTCTTCATCATTCTGATTGCCAGCTTCCCCTGCCTGCTGGGCTTCAACCTGCTCAGCGGCGTGCAGCTCCTGCCGGGCAAGAACATTATGGACACCGAGGACTTCCTGGTCAGCAACATTCTGCTGCCCGGCGGCTCGCTGGTGTTCCTGCTCTTCTGCGTCACCCGCTGGGGCTGGGGCTTCGACAAATACCTGGCCGAGTGCAACCACGGCAGCGGCATGAAGCTGCCCCGGTGGCTTAAGCCGTACCTTCAATTCGTGCTGCCCATTTTGATCCTGATCATCATGGTGCAGGGTCTGCTGTGAGTCCATGCAGAAAATGCTTACCTTTCGATTTGCCCAGCGGGAGGACGTTCCGCTGATTTTACAGTTTATCCGCGACCTGGCAAGCTATGAAAAAATGCTGGATCAAGTGGTTGCCGACGAAGCAACGCTAGAATTGTGGCTTTTTGGCAAGCGCAGTGCCGAGGTGCTTTTCGCCGTGGCGGATGGCCGTGAGATCGGGTTTGCCCTGTTTTTCCACAACTTCTCCACGTTTCTCGGCCGGGCCGGTCTCTACCTGGAGGACCTGTATGTGCTGCCGGAATACCGGGGGCAGGGCTATGGAACCGCCATCTTGCGAAAGTTGGCCGCCATTGCCGTGGAACGGGGCTGTGGCCGCCTGGAGTGGTGGTGCCTGGATTGGAACACCCCCAGCATCGGCTTTTACCGTTCTCTGGGGGCGGAACCCATGGACCAGTGGACTGTCTACCGGATCGCAGGGGATACGCTCCACCAGCTGGCCGAGAATGCCGATACAGACTAAGCTGAAAGCCTTCGCTGTTTTAGTATTTTCAAACTGTAAGCAGGGTTTGCACCAGAAACTAGATTGATCAACGCCCCAGGTCAGACCGGGAAAATCGGTCTGACCTGGGGCGTTTTGGCGCTTTTTCTATAATCCTTTTTGCAACTCGTCCTTTAGCTTTATAATCTTCGTTTGGATGCGCTGGATGGTTTCCTCAAATACGGCGTCGCTGCATCCGGTCGGGTCATCGAGCCCCCAGTCCTCCCGGTGGCTGCAGGGAAGATAGGGACATTTCACATTGCACCCCATCGTCACCACGATATCCACCGGCGGAAGCGCCTCAATCAATTTGCTGTACTGCGTCCGCTCCATATCTATGCCAAAGCGCTGCTTCATCAGCCGCACGGCATCCTGGTTGATCCGCGGCACTGTTTCTGTACCGGCGGAGTAGCTTTCAAACACATCAGAGGCCAGGTGCTTGCCCAGGGCCTCCGCAATCTGACTGCGGCAGGAGTTGTGGACGCAGATGAACGCCACTTTCGGTTTTTTGTCCACAGGTTATCCTCTCACCTTCTGAATGAGCGCCTTTACTTCCTCCGGCTTCAAAACCTTTCCGTAGGACACCACCTGGCCGTCGACCACAAGGGCAGGCGTGGTCATCACGCCGTAAGCGGCAATTTGGGCGAAGTCCGTCACATGGTCGATGGTGGTGTCCATGTGCAGGTCCTTCAAGGCTTCCACAGTGGCTGCCTCCAGGGCATTGCACTTGGCACAGCCGGAGCCCAGTACTTTGATCCCGGCAGACTCTTTCTCGGCTTCCGCCTGTGCCATCTTTTCCGGGGTGCAGCTTCCGCCGCAGCAGCAGCCTTTTTTCTCTTCCTTCTTGGTGAACAGTCCCATAATAAAGTGTCTCCTTCCATTAAATCAGAATGATTTGAAACGCATTGAACAAATAGCCAACTAAAATAATCCCGATTGTACAAATTCCAATGAACAGCGCCAGTAACTTGGGTTTCATCGCCTTGCGGAGCATAATCAGAGACGGCAAAGACAGCGTCGTGACTGCCATCATCAGGGAAAGCACCGTGCCCAGCTGCGCTCCTTTGGCCAGCAGCGCCTCCGCAATCGGGATCGTACCGAAAATATCTGCATACATGGGAACGCCGACAATCGTGGCAAGGATCACACCCAGGGGATTGCTGCTTCCCAATACGGTCACGATCCAATCCTCCGGGATCCAGTTGTGGATCAGCGCGCCGATGCCGACGCCAATCAAAATATAGGGAAATACTTTTCGGAACGTGCCGCACATTTGCTCTTTTGCGTAGACGACACGCTCCTTTTTCGTCAGCGCAGGAGAGTCGATCTCCACATTTTTTGCGGCAAGCACAAAACTTTCCACATACTGCTCCATGCGGAGCTTTTCCAGGATGGTACCGCCCATGACAGCGATCAAAAGCCCCAAAATCACATAGGCAACGGCAACCTTTGCCCCGAAAATACTAATCAGCAGGACAAGGCTGCCCAAATCGACCATCGGGGAGGAAATCAGAAAGGAAAAGGTCACACCCAGGGGCAGCCCGGCACTTGTAAAGCCGATGAACAGGGGAATGGAAGAGCAGGAGCAAAAGGGCGTCACGGTTCCCAGCAGGGCCGAAATCATATTGGCCCAAATTCCATGAAAACGGCCTAAAATACGCTTGCTCCGTTCCGGGGGAAAATAGCTCTGAATATAGGAGATCACAAAAATCAGTACACAGAGCAGTACGGTAATTTTCAGCACATCATAAATGAAAAATTGCACACTGCCGCCCAGTCTCCCATCGACATCCAGTCCCAGCGCCGACAGCCCCGCGCCGATCAGCGCATTGAGCCATTTCATGCCCAGTATCTGGTCTTGAATAAAATTCCAAACACTCATGCAAAAGCCTCACTTTCCATCAACCGCTAATACATCAAAATAATTTGATTTATTATCCCGTTTAAAACGCCATCTTTTAGATGGCGTTTTGATTTACGATCCGCACCGTTGGCAGAGGTTCTCCTGCTCCGCATCAGGCGTTGTCAATTGTTTGAGCAGTTCGATGGCGTATTCCCGCCCGGCGTCGCTCAGCTGGTAGTGGGTCCATTTTCCCTCCTGACGGCTGATGACGATCCCGGAGTCGCAGAGAATTTTCATGTGGTAGGATAAGCCCGACTGCGTTAAGTCCAACGGTTCTTGCAGAACACAGGCACACTTCTCGCCGCTGCGAAGCTGCTCTAAAATCGCAAGCCGCTTGGGGTCGCACAGGGCCTTGAACACTTTTGCCTGCTCCTGGTAGTCAGTCCCCATGGTTCCACCTCAAATCAAATTATTTTGATGTGATTAGTATATGCGCAGAACAGAGATTTGTCAACCATGCATTTTGAAATGCCTTGCGGTTTTTGTTTCGTGA
>MHCFR04200__coassemble_1886_pt1 | contig 9316 bp, 5 predicted proteins | sample MHCFR04200__metabat2_high_PE_003 | metagenome-assembled genome bin MHCFR04200
GGCCTGGGCGGCCTGTACTACACCATGGACTACATCAAGGGCACCTGGGCCAGCGAGGGTACCATCGAGGCCCTGGGCTGGCTGGCCGTGGCTCTGGTCATCTTCGCCGTGTGGCGCAGCCTCAACGCCATCTGGGGCTCGTACCTCTTCGGCTTCTTGACATGGCTCTACTTCTACGTGCCGCAGATCCGGGCGCTGCTGATCTCCGCCTTCCATCTGAGCGACGACGCTCTGCAATTCATGGTCCTCACCCGCAGCACCCAGGAGCTTTTCAAGATGCTGCCGTATCTGGTGACGATCCTGGTGCTGATCGTGGTCAGCCTGCGAAAAAAGCGAGAAAACCAACCGCCGGCCTCTCTGGGCCTGGCCTACTTCCGCGAAGAGCGCTGAGCGCCTTGCTGCCTGACACAAAACCCCCTTGCTCCCGCGGGAGCAAGGGGGTTTTTGTTTGGAATGCTGTCGGTGTCGGCGGCTTATCCTGGGAGTTGGATGTGCTCCCGGGTGGTTTGGTCGTACATCCGAATGAGGATGGCTGCCGCTTCGCTGCGGCGAATGGTGCTGGTGCCTTGGAAGGTGCCTTCGCCGTCGGAGCCGGTGAGGATGCCGGCGCGATAGAAGTCGTAGATTTCTGCGGCGTAGGCGTCGTCCATCTTTACGTCGGGGATGGCGTTCTCGGCCACGGTGTTGATGGCCGGGTAGCTGTCCAGCGCGCCGTGGAAGATGTGGACGAACTCGCTCCGGGTGACAGCGGCATCCATCTGCGCCTTGGTGCGGGAGCGATAGGCTTCTTCAATGATGCCCTGCTCCACGGCGTAGTCCACGTAGGGGTCGTACCAGTGAACAGTACCGTTTTCCAGCTTGCCGCTTTCGCCGTTGGCCTTCAGATGAAGGGCGGCGGCCAGCTTGATGGTCTGAGCCACGGTGAGGGAGCCGCTGGGCTGATAGCTGGTTTCGGACATTCCGTCGATCAGTCCCTCCTGCCAGGCCAGGTATACGCTCTCATAGTACCAGGCATTTTCCGGGACGTCGGTGAAGGGGAGCGCCGGCGTTTCTTCGGGCTCCGGGTCCGGCTGGGAGGGCCGGGAGGGCCGGACAGGCCGCTCCGTTTCACCGGTCTCCAGCGTCAGGGTGCTGAGGGAGATGTCCTGCTGGGTGCCGCCGTAGACGTAGAGCTTGAGGGTGTAGCCCTGCAGGCCGCTCCACCCGGTGCGCTGGAAGATGGGCACGGAGAAGGAGCCGGTTTCCGTGATCGGCTCGTCAAAGAGCAGGCATTCCGTCTGACTGTTGCTGGGTGCGATGGAGAGGTTCCAGGCGGCGCCGGGGGTAAGCCGGTCGACGTCTACGCGCAGCGTCTCCCAGGTGGAGAGATCCTGGGCGGTCTGGCGGGTGAACACGGCAGTGTGGTAGTCGTGGGAGGAGAACTGCACCAGCTCTCCGGCGGTGGAAACGGTGGGCAGCTGCAGCTGATCCTGACTGCTGTAGGCCTCAATCTCCCGGACTGAGACGGTGTCCTGGGACTGGAACTCAAACCGGAGGTAGCGGGCCTCGGTGGGCTCGATGTTCCGGGCGGTGACATCCGAGGCGTTGGGCTGGGCCATGGCCTTGATCTCTTCCACCGTCATGGAGGCGCCGGCGCCGCCAATGACGGCCAGCTTGAGCAGGACGGTTTTCTTGCCGCTCCAGCCTGTCACCTTGGCCAGGTCGAAGTTGTAGGTACCGGGGGCCAGCATTTCCGTGCGGGAGAGGAAGTAGTCTCCGGCGCCGTCGTTGAGCATCACATGGAACTTGCTGGCATCGCCCAGGGAAGAGACCTTGACCATCAACCGGGGCGTCTCGTCCAGGTCGATTTCCACATTTCTGGCCACATAGCCGAAGGTGGAGCCGGTGCCGGTGATGGTGGCGCCGCCGCCGGGTGCCGCTGTGATCTCTGCGTTTTCCCGGATATTCCACTGGCTCAGGTCTTCAAACTTGTCGTCCACGCTGCCCACCGGGGTGTTGGTGGCCCGGAGGGCGTCCAGCTGGGCGGTGCTGCCGCTGGGACCCACCACCATCAGCTTGAGGAGGAACGTCTTTTCGCCGCTCCAGCCGGTGCGATCCTTGAGGTTGAGCGTGATGGTGCCGGTGTTGCTGATCTCCGACGGGGAGACGAAGTATTCATTCTCGCCGTCGTTGGCCAGCACATGGAGTCGGGCGCCGTCAGTCAGCTGGGCGATGTCCACCTGGAGGAGGGGCGCCTCGTCGATGTTGTAGGAGACTTCCTTGGCGACAAAGCCGAAGGTAGCCTCGTCCTGGGTGCGGCGGATGGTGGCCGTCGTGCCGTCGGTGGAGATTTCGGCGTTTTCTGTGGTCTGCTGCCAATCGGTGACGGTTTCAAACTCCTCCTCCAGCGCTGCGGTGCTTTCGCCGCCGGGTGCCAGAGCCCGCATGGAGGTGACGGTCATGCCGTTGTCCACACCGTAGACGATGAACTTGACATATACCGTAACTTCTCCGGTGAGAGCTTCGTACCGGGTGAGATCGTAGCGATAGGTGCCGTCCTGGGAGACGGGGCCGGTGGAGGTGAGGAAGTCCTCAAACACGTCGGGGATGCCAATCTGCATATGGACTGTGGCACCCGGCGTCATATCGGCCAGGGAGATCTCCAGCGTGGGATAGGTGTCCACATCCAAAGTCAGTTCCTTTTTGACGATGGTTTCGTTGAACGGATCGCCCGTACAGCGGATATAGGTGCCTTCGCTGTCGGCGGTGACTTCGGCGGAGGTCGACTCGATGATGTCGTCCGTGGTGGTCATGTCGAACACCAGCGGCGGCAGGGCGGGGGGATCAGTGGGCTCGGACCCTTCCTCGGACAAGGTCACGGTGTCGACGGGCGTCCAGCTCTCGCCGTCCGTGCTGGCGTAAACCGTCATCGAAGAAGCCTGAGAATCGGTGCCGTGCTTGACGGTGTAGCGGCCCACAGTCTCCACTGCGCCCAGATCCACGTCCAGGGTGGTGTTGCCCTGGGCGGTAAAGGCGGTGCTGTCCAGGCCGTCGGTGGCTGCCGCAGCGTCTTCGTAGGCGCGGTTCAGGAGCAGGTTTGCGGTGTGAGACAGGCATTCCAGGAGGCTCAATGTGGCCTGGGCGCCGTCATTGCCCGAGAGGGAAAGGGTCAGGGTGAAATCTGTTTCTCCCTGCCAGCCGGTGTCGGCCAGGGAGACTTGGTACCGGCCGGCTTCCTCCGCCGTCAGCAGAAGTGAGGTGTCGCTGCCGCGTTCGGCGGTGACGGTGAGGGTCGCGCCGGTGGAAAGGGCAGCCACGTCCAGCTGTAGAATCGGATAGTCGGTGACGCTGTACCGGAGCTGCCGCGATACCGCCGCGCCGTCTCCGGTCTTCTGGAGAATGGCCTGGGAACCGTTGGAGGTGAAGGTGGCGCCGGTGACGGACCAGTCGCTAAGGTTATAGAAATCCTCCAGCTCCAAGGCGTCGGCGGCAAACAGCTCGACTTCCCGCAGCTGGGCGACGGTGCTGTCGTCCTGGGCGGGCTGCCGCACCAGGACACGCACATAGCGCGCCGAGAAGGGCGCTACGGCCCGGGTGACGGTGGCCTCTTCATTGTCCTCCACCAGGTCTCGGAGGACCCATGCCACGCCGTCGTCACTGGATTCCAGCTGGAAGGAGCGGGTGGCGGCGGTGCCGGAGAGACCAGTGACGGTGTATTTTCCAATGGTCTGGATGCTGCCCAGATCGATGGAGACGTAGTGGTCGCCGGCTTCATCGTTGGAAACCCAGACGGTGTCGGTGCTGCCGTCGGTGACAAGACTGCCGGTGCCTGAATCGGAGCTGACATAGCTCTGCAGGGCGACGTTTTCGCCGCTTTTCGCGGTCCAATCCGTGCCGTCAGCCAAGAGGTCCTGGGTGGAGCCCTGGCCGCTGGGGAGCTGGGACAGCACGTCCGCCGCTGCCTCGGCTGCCTGGGCGTAGGAAGTGTCCTGGTAGTACACCTTGAGAGATTCCACAGCGGTGTCGATAAAGGTGTGCTGGGTCTCGTCTGGGTTCAGCCGCTCATAGGCGATCCAGGGAATCAGCGCATTGTTGCAGCAGTTCCAGTCGCCGTAGATGTCGTCCTCCGTTCTGTCCCGGTCCGGCGTATAGGCACCGTAGGTGGCGTAGTCCGGCCGGTGGACCACCTCGGTGATGGTGTCCTCCGGGAACAAGGGTGCGTCCGTCCAGACGCCCGGCGTCAGATCCGTCTTGTTGGTGTGGAAGGGCATCATGCGGTAGGTGACGTTTTCAATCATCAGCTGCTGGGCGATGTTCTCGGCCAGGCTCTGATAGCTGGTGTTCTCCGGGTTCACGAAGTTCACGGCTTCCTTCACCGGCTCCGAGGGGACGCACCGACCGAATTCATCCACCACCACGCCCAGCGCGTCCAGCTTGGAGGGCGCCTGGCGACGGGCTGCGCCGTAGAGGTAGAAGTCCACCACCATGTCTCCGGCGGCGATGGTGGTGCTGCTGCCCATCTCCTTGCGCAGGTCCATGCCGATGCCCAAAAGGCCGTCCCGCTGGGAGCAGCGCACCTGGACACTCTTGAAGCGGTTCACGCCATTCTGGAAGGAGAACCAGTCCATGGGTTCCATGTTGAAGAAGACGGCACTCTCCTTGCCGTCAGCCCACACGTAGGCGGCGGGGAAGCAGCTGTTCCAGTAGACGCTGTCGCCCAGGGAGTGATAGTTGGGAGACTCCTGGTAGACCGAAACGGTCTCGCCGGTGGGCTCGTCCATCCAAAGCATCACGGTGGGCTGCCGTCCGCTGACACCCAGCGGGGCTTCCAGGTGGTTGACGATGGTGAAGTGGAAGAGGGGGCTGTCCGCCGTGGCTTCAATGGTCATGGTGAAGTCATAGCCCTCGGTGGGGTGGTGTCCGGTCAGCTCCACCTGGATCTTGTCGGCGCTGTCCGACAGTACCCGGTATTCGGTGGGGTACTGGTCAAAGGCGCTGCCCTGGATCAGGGGCGTGCCAGCATCGAACATGGGCTCCCAGGTGTTGCCCACCAGGACGAAGGTGCTGAGCTGATAGCCGGAACCGGTGTCTGCCAGGACCAGCTTTTGGCTGCGGTTGGTCAGCTCCACCCGGTGGGCGTCCTGCTGGAGGGAGAGAACGCCGCTGGTTTCCCGGGCGCCGACAGCGCCGGAAAAGAGACCCAGCAGAAGGGAAATGATCAGGATGAGAACGGTAATGCGTTTCATGGGGGAATCACCCTTGCTTTCTTTATAGGCTGAGTGCCGCGGAAGCGGCATAGAAAAAATCCGCCTCTGCCAAACAATACCCATTTGTGATGCTTGACAGAGGCGGAAGATCTTTTATGTGCCGGGGAAAAGAGGTGCTTGCGGGAGATTATTCAAATTGAGCCATGTACTGGTTGACGGCTTCCTCCAGGGCGCCGTTGTCCACTGCGACGATCTTCTCCAGCATTTCGTCCCACTTGTCCAGGCTCAGCTGGCCGGTGACGAACTGGCTGGTGTAGGAGGTGAAGATGTCGTTGATGCTGGCGTTGTACTGAGCCAGGGTGTCGTCATAGGTGAAGCCCTGGACGGGGTTTCTGGCGGAGTAGAGGGCGCCGATCTCGTTGCTGGGGGTGAAGATGTCCTCAGCATAGGGCAGGGACATATCCTGGTTGAAGGTGAAGTCGATGGAGGTGAAGTAGGAGAGGTAGTGAGAGGTAACGCCGTTGCAGTTGAACTCTTCTTTGGCGCACTCTTCCTCGTTCTTCACCACGGTGTCACCGTCCATGGTGTAGTGGATGCCTTCGATGCCGTTGCGGACGAAGAAGTTGCCTTCGTCAGAGGCCAGCCAGTCCATCATTTCCAGCACACGGTCCACGCCTTCGAAGTCCTTGCTGAAGGACCACATGCCGTAGTAACCGGAGTCGATGCCCATGTGGGAGCGGATGCCCTCGGGGCTGGCGGGGATGGGATTGATGATGGCCACTTCAGCGTCGGGGAAGTTCTTCTTGGTCTCCTCGAAGTAGGGGTATCGCCGGTGGAGTAGACGTTGGGGGAGTAGAGGGTCAGGACCTGCTGGGTGTCCTGGATCAGGATGTTGCCGATGGTCAAAATCAGCATGATGGTGATGGTGGGGCGGATACTGGGCAGTGTGACGTGCCACATCTGCGTCCAGCGGTTGCCGCCGTCCATGATGCAGGCCTCGTACAGCTCCGGGCTGACACCGGAGATGGCTGCGAAGTAGATGAGCGAACCCCAGCCGGCATCCTTTAAGATAGTGGTAATGACCAGAATGGCGCGGAACTTGCTCTGATCCATCAGGAAGTTGACCGGCTCGCCGCCGAGGGCGGTAATTACGGTGTTGACGGCGCCGTTGTAGGCCAGCATATTGATGACGATGCCGGCCATCACGGTCCAGGAGACGAACCGGGGCAGATAGATGATCGTCTGAATGCCGCGCTTGAAGGCCTTGTTGCGGACCTCATTCTCCCACAACGGCCCCCTCTGGGACGGCTACGCTGTCCGGTCCGACGGGACGCTGCCGGCCACCTTCCAGGAGACGCTGGAGCAGTTCGACGTGGAGCGCTTTGCCGAGGACTGCCGGGAGATGGGTGTGGAGTATGTGAACTTCACATCCTACCACGGCCATATGTACGTCATTTGGCCCAGCCAGGTGGTCAACGCCCATCTGCCCGGCCACTCCACGGTGGCACTGACCGGACAGCAGAAGAACCGCGATGTGGTTCGGGAGCTGATCGACGCCCTCCACCGCCGGGGGATCAAGCGGCAGCTCTACATCCACTCCACCGTGGGCGACACCTTTACCGAGGAAATGCGCCAGGCCACTGGTTGGCACGACCCGACGGGGTATTATAAGCGGTGGAATGATTTTATCAACGATTTCTTTGATGAGATGGCCAAGCGCTACGGCACTGACATCGCTTCTTATTACATCGACATGATCACCAGCCCGGACTACGCCCGGCGGATGGACGTGGAGCGGCTGCGCAAGACCCTGAAAAAGTACAATCCCCAGGTGGTCCTCACTGGCAACGGCGCCACGGATATCGCGGTGGACTACGGCTCCCGGGAGGACGGCTGTATGACGGAGCGTTTTTCCCAGCACCTGGACGATAAGCCGGCGTTTTTGGACCAGACTGTCACGGGCATCAGCCGCGCCTGGTTCAGCAGCGTGGGTGCCGGGGCAGAGAGCCCCGTCAAGTTCCCGCCGGAGCAGCTCTTCCGCTATCTGGTGCTGACGGCCAGCGCCAACCGCTATGGCGGCGGCCTGGCTCTGGGCGCCACGCCCTATGCCGACAACGCTGTGTCCGAGCAGGGCTTCGAGCCCGGCGTCAAGGCGTGCCTTGTCGCCCTGGGCGGCCTGATCGCGCCGGTGGCCGAGTCGATCAAGGGTACGTATCCCAGCGATTCCTACCTGACGCCGGCTGGCATGACCATCCGGCAGCTGCCCCACGGCTTTGTGGCCACCCAGTCGCCTGACGGCCACTTCACCTATATCCATGTGCTGCGGGCCCCCGCTTCCGGCGATACCATCACGCTGCCGTCACCGCTGGATGGCAAGACCTTCGGCGAAGCAGTGCTGCTGCCGTCTGGGAAGGCAGCTCGGTTGACCCAGGATGACAACGGCGTCACGCTCACGCTGCCTTCCGGCGAGGGGTGGGATTCCCTGGACACCGTGTTCCGCCTGACTACGGCCTCTGTGCCGGAGCAGACCCCGGTGGAGGAGACTCTCTACACCGGGCCCATTCTGGCCACAGCCTCGGATGCCGACGGCAGCCACGGTGCTGAACAAGCGCTGGACCCTGACCTCACCACCTTCTGGGGTGTGGCCGCGCCCTTTAAAACGCCCGACGGCGCGGATAAATACCTGCAGCTGGACCTGGGGAGCGTGCAGCGGGTCACGGGCCTCATCCTCACGCCGCGCCGCGACAGCATCCGCCGCGCCACGCTGCAGTTCCACCTGAGCAGTTATAACGTTCTGGCCGGCGAGACAGAGGAAAGCCTCCGCCCAGTCCACACCGGAGAGCTGCCCCAGACCGTCAACGCCAAGGAGATTTCCTTCCCGACGGTTTCTGCCCGGTATATCCGCGTCACCGTGCCGCCGGGGTGGGACTTCCAGTACGGCGACTACGCGGTCTATGAGGATCACGCCTATGCCTCCATTGGCCGTGTGCAGGTGAAGGTGGCGAAGCCGTAAGCTGGAGCATTGCGCCAAAAGCGTGCAAAGCCCTCTGCCGCCAATGGCGGCAGAGGGCGCGGCGCTACCGGCAGGGAACGACATATGGGAAAACGTCTGAATTTTCCAGATGGGGCTTTCCAGACGCAGACCGTGCGTGTATAATAATCGTAACGAAATGAGATGCCATTTCCCCGCAGAAGAACTGTTTCCGGGGGTAGGAAAGGATAGAAGGGGGCGAATGAGATCAACGAAGGCAAGATCAAGAGCAGCTGCCTGCTGCGCATCCGGGGGATGTTCGATTCGTTCAAATCGGCGGAGGCCCGGCTGGCGGAATATGTGCTGCACAACCAGGAGACCGCGGTGAATTTGACCATCGACGAGTTGGCCACCAAGTCTCAGACCAGCTATGCCACCGTGGCTCGGTTTTGCAAAAAGCTGGGATACGACGGCTATAAGGACTTCAAAAACAGCCTGATTCAGGACGTGGTGAACCGCCAGAGCTGTGAGGCCCTGGAGGAGGACCTGAACATCAATCTCCATGAATCCCTGGAGGATATCTGCCAGAGCGTCTATCGGTTTTTCATCCGCTCTCTGGAGGAGAGTCTTTCGATTTTGGACTATGCCATCATCGAGCAGGCGGTGAATCAGCTGATCGCCGCCAAGACCATCTGCTTCATTGGCGCGGGCACTTCGGGGATCAGCGCTCGCTACGCCTACTCCCGGTTCTTCCGAATCGGCCTATCCTGCGTCTTTGAGGCGGACGCGACGCTCTACCGGATGCGCGTGGCAACCCTACGTCCGGGGGACCTCCTGTTTGCCATTTCTTCCTCAGGACGCTCCTCCGACATCGTCAACTGTGCCATCACGGCTCAGAAAAACGGCGTGACGGTCATCAGCCTCAGCGACTTTGCCGTCTCGCCGCTGACCAAGAACTCGGACATCAATCTCTTCACGACGCCGAGAAACGCCAGCCTGTTTCAGAACATCGATATGCCGCTGGTGGTCAGCCAGATCACGGTGATCGACGCCTTGTACTCCTGCTGCTGTGCCAAGTTCCCCCAGGAGGCGGCGCAGATTTACCAGAGTACGCGGCTCCTGCAAAAGGAAGAAAAACTCAAAATCTGACTGGAATGCT
>MHCFR04200__coassemble_1921_pt1 | contig 9222 bp, 5 predicted proteins | sample MHCFR04200__metabat2_high_PE_003 | metagenome-assembled genome bin MHCFR04200
CGCCATCTCCGGCTCGGCGGGGCTGGGCATGGCGGAGGCCGCCGGACTGCCCTTCGTCCAGGAGGTCTACGCCACCGGCGAGGTGATTCGCCGTCTGGCCCCCGATACCGGCACGGTCATCGAGCTGGGCGGCGAGGATGCCAAGGTCATCTTCTTCAAGGGCGGCGTGGACGAGCGGATGAACGGCAGCTGTGCCGGCGGCACCGGCGCATTTATCGACCAGATGGCCGTGCTGCTGGATATGACCGTGGAGCAGATGGACGAGGCCAGTCTCCACCATACCCGGATTTATCCCATCGCCTCCCGGTGCGGCGTCTTCGCCAAGACCGACATCCAGCCCCTGCTGAACCAGGGCGCCAGCAAGGCCGACGTGGCCGCCTCCATCTACCAGGCCGTGGTCAACCAGACCATCACCGGCCTGGCCCAGGGCCGGAAAATCGAGCCCAAGGTGATGTTTCTGGGCGGGCCGCTCTATTATTGCAAGGGCCTTCGAAACCGGTTCCGCGAGACGCTGCACCTGGACGATACCACCGCCGTCTTCCCGGAATACGGGCGTTTTGCCGTGGCCATGGGCGCGGCGCTCTACGCCCGCGGTACCGGCAGCACCTATACATATGCCGCGCTGAAGGAGGCCCTGGGCCGCCGGGGCAAGAGCGACAGCTACGCCCGGGGGCGGCTCAAGCCGCTCTTTGAGACCGAGGCGGACTACCAGGCCTTCCGGGCCCGCCACGCCGCCGCCACGGTGGAAACCGAGGACATCGCCGCCTATACCGGCCCGGCCTGGCTGGGCATCGACTGCGGCTCCACCACCACCAAGCTGGCGCTGATTTCCCGGGACCGGAAACTCCTCTACAGCTACTATAGCTCCAACCGGGGCAATCCCGTGGAGCTGGTGCGGGCCCAGCTGGAGGAGCTTTACCGGCTGTGCGCCGGCAGAATCACCATCTGCGGCAGCGCCTGCACCGGCTACGGCGAGAAGCTCATCCAGCACGCCTTCGGCGTGGATGAGGGCATCGTGGAGACCATCGCCCACTTCACCGCCGCCAAGTTCTTTGAGCCGAAGGTGGACTTCATTCTGGACATCGGCGGCCAGGACATCAAGTGTTTCCAGATCCGAAACGGCGCCATCGACTCCATTTTGCTCAACGAGGCCTGCTCCTCTGGCTGCGGCTCCTTCATCGAGACCTTCGCCCGGTCCATGGGCTACGCTGTGGCTGACTTCGCCGAAAAGGGCCTCCACAGCAAGGCGCCGGTGAATCTGGGCAGCCGCTGCACGGTGTTTATGAACTCCTCGGTCAAGCAGTCCCAGAAGGAGGGCGCTACAGTGGAGGATATCTCCGCGGGCCTCTCCATCTCCGTGGTGAAAAACGCCATCTACAAGGTCATCCGGGCCAGCTCTCCCAAGGAATTGGGCGAGAAGATCGTGGTCCAGGGCGGCACCTTCCTCAACGACGCCGTCCTCCGCGCCTTCGAGCAGGAGCTGGGCGCGCCGGTGATCCGCCCGGCCATCGCCGGCCTGATGGGCGCCTACGGCGCGGCGCTCCACGCCATGCGCCTTTCCCAAAGCACCCTGATCACGCTGGAGGCCCTGCACCAGTTCAACCACTCCTCCCGCTCCGCGGTCTGCAACGGCTGCACCAACCACTGCCACCTGACGGTGAACCTCTTCCCTGGCGGCAAGCGGTTTGTCTCGGGCAACCAGTGCCAGAAGGGCGCCGGCGGCGCCGCCACGGGGGAGGAGCTGCCCAATCTCTACGCCTTTAAGCGCAGCAAAATCACCGGCCTGACGCCCCGACCCGGCAAGCGGGGCCGCCTGGGCCTGCCGCTGGCTCTGGGCATGTACGAGCTGGCGCCGCTGTGGCACGGGCTCTTCACCAGCCTGGGCTTCGAAGTCATCCTCTCCGGCCCCTCCACCCGCCGTACCTATGAAAAGGGCCAGCTCTCCATTCCGTCGGATACGGCCTGCTACCCGGCCAAGATCATGCACGGCCACATCGAGGAGCTGCTGGAGACCGGCGTGGACGCCATCTTCTACCCCTGCCTCAGCTACAACCTGGATGAACACGCCGGCGACAACCACTATAACTGCCCAGTGGTGGCATACTACGCTGAGCTGCTCCAGGGCAATATGGACGCGCTGAAGAAGACCCGCTTCCCCTACCCCTACCTCAACATCAACGACAAGCGCCTGCTGGTCAAGACGCTTTTGCCCAGCCTGCGGGCGCTGGACCCCGGCATCCTGCCCCAGGAGCTGAAAAAGGCCGTGGACGCCGGGTTCAAGGCCCTGGAGGACTACCGGGCCGCTATCCGCGCCGAGGGGGAGCTGGCGCTCCAGTACGCCCGGGAGAACCACAAGCGGGTGATGATTCTGGCGGGCCGCCCCTACCACATCGACCCGGAGATCAGCCACGGCATCGACAAGCTGGCCTGCTCCCTGGGCTTCGTGGTGGTCAGCGAGGACAGCGTCTGCCACCTCATAGACCCGCCCCATGTCCGGGTCCTCAACCAGTGGACGTACCACGCCCGGCTCTACCGGGCCGCGGCCTTCGCTGCCCAGCACGACGACGTGGAGCTGGTGCAGCTGGTCTCCTTCGGCTGCGGCGTGGACGCCATCACCACCGATGAGGTCCGCTCCATCCTGGAAAGCCAGGGAAAGTTCTATACCCAAATCAAAATCGATGAAATCACCAACCTGGGCGCCGTGGAGATTCGGCTGCGGAGCCTGCTGGGCGCGCTGGAAGAGAGGGGATGAGCAAGATGGACGCCTACTATGTGCCCTTTACCAAGGAGATGGCCAAGGACTATACCATCCTGATCCCCACGATGCTGCCGATGCACTTTCGGATGATCGCGGCCATCCTCCGCACCTACGGCTATAAAATTGAGCTTTTGGAGACCTCCGGCCCTGAAATCGCCGAGACCGGCCTCAAATACGTCCACAACGACACCTGTTACCCGGCCATCCTGGTCATCGGCCAGCTGATGCAGGCCCTCCAGTCCGGCAAGTACGACCCCCACAAGGTGGCCATGGTCCAGTTCCAGACCGGCGGCGGCTGCCGGGCCTCCAACTATATCTCCCTGCTGCGGAAGGCGCTTCAGAAGGCGGGCTACGGCTACGTGCCGGTGATCTCCTTCAGCGTGGCCGGGATCGAAAAGCACCCCGGCTTCCCCATCACCGTCAAGCGGCTCCACGCCATGCTCTACGGCGTCCTATACGGCGACCTTTTGATGACGCTGGTGAACCAGTGCCGGACCTACGAGGTGGAGCCGGGCGCGGCCCAGGCCCTGGCCGACGACTGGACCGCGCGGCTGGGCCAGGAGATGGGCCAGGGCGGCAGAATCCGCTATCGCCACGTGCTGGAGAACTACCGCGCCATCGTCCGGGACTTTGCAAAGCTTCCTTTGCGCAAGTACGACGCCGTCAAAGTCGGCGTGGTGGGGGAGATCTTCGTCAAGTACTCCCCCCTGGGCAACAACAACCTGGAGGCCTTCCTGGTGGGCGAAGGGGCCGAGGTGGTGGTGCCGGGCCTCATTGACTTCTGCCTGTACTGCGTCTATAACAACATCCTCGACCATGAATTGCTGGGTCGCGGAACGTGGTGGCTCTACGAAATATACAAAATTGCCTACCGCTTCTTGTGCAAAAAGAAAAACGAAATGAGTCAAATCATCGCCGAGGACGGCCATTTCACCGCGCCCACGCCCTTTGAGCATACCGTCACCCTGGGCAAGGACTATATCCACACCGGCGTCAAGATGGGCGAGGGCTGGCTCCTCACCTCGGAGATGCTGGAGCTCTCCGAGAGCGGCGTGAAGAACATTGTCTGCACCCAGCCCTTCGGGTGCCTGCCCAACCACATCTGCGGCAAGGGCATGATGAAGCCCATCAAGGAGCGCAACCCCGACGTCAACATCGTCGCCATCGACTACGACGCCGGCGCCACCCGCGTCAACCAGGAAAACCGCCTGAAGCTGATGCTGGCCAACGCCCGGCAGAAGCAGGCGGAACCGGTGGGCGTGTGACGTCCAAACGGAGCGTGCAGCAAACGAATCAAGGCCAGGCTGGCCGCCCCCAAAGGGGTCGCCAGCCTGGCCTTTTGCACCGTCAGAACGATGCTGCAAGCACGCGTCGCCAGAGTGCCGCCGCCGAATAGACCCGCCTTCGGCGGTTTCGGGCCGATGTAGGCATCGGCCCCTACAAAATGCACGCCGCCAGTTTCCTCGTAGGGGCGCGCATTGCGCGTCCACCTGGCTGCGATGCCGGAGCGCTGCCGCCGAATGCACAGATCGCCGTTCCCGCGTAGGGGCCGATGCCCTCATCGGCCCGCTGGCCTGGGCTACGAGAGCGCCTCCGTCGAACGTATCGGCCCAAGCCTCCCCTTGCGGGGAGGCCCGCAAGGGAGCGCTGCCTGTGGCAGAATAAGCGACCGCAGCGGTTGCGAAGCACGACGGAGAGGTGTTCCCGCAGGGGGCGCAATTCGCCCCCTGCGGTGGAATCGAACACTGTCGCCGCTCACGCGGCCCGGCGGCGCCGGGTCAGGGTCCAGACCAGGGCGGCGGCCAGCTCCAGGGCGTAGAGGGCCAGGAAGCAGCCCCGGCGCAGGGCGGCCTGGCGCAGCGCCGCCTGGGCTTGGGCCACGGTGACGACCTCCACCGCCGGGAAATTATCCCCAGCCTGGGGCGCGTAGCGGAGAAACGCCACGGCCTGGTTGCGGGTGGAGTAGCTGTAGGCCGCTTCGCCGCCTGGATTGTAGAGGGATCCGCGTCCCCGCTGCGCGCTGTTGTACTGGACGATTATGTCTTCGTCCAGCCGCTGGAGCAGCGCCGTCAGCTGCTGTGTGGTCAGCGGCGTCTCCGGTGCCGGGTCGTCGGCTGCCATGGCGGCACGAAAGTCCGCGGCGTTGTCGTAGACCGTGCCGCGGGCCAGCGCGGCGGTGGGCCAGATCAGCGTCGCGGCGCCCTGGAGAACTGCCGTGGCGGAGAGAGCGGCGGCCAGCGCCAGCGCCACCCGGGAACGGCTTCGGGCGCTGCGCACGACTGCCTGCGCCGCCTCTTCCGGCAGAGAGATCGGGGCCCGGCGTGCCAGCCAGGGGTTCAGCACCCGCAGGAGCAGCAGCCCCAGCAGCACCGCGCCGCCGCAGCAGACGGCGGCCAGGGGCGCGTAGGGCAGGGGCCGGACGACTTGGGAGAGCAGCAGCCAGTCGCCGGGGGTGTACCAGTGCAGGGGCAGCAGCGCCGCCAGCGCGGCGGTGCAGAGGAGCAGAGACAGCTCCGTGATGCGCAGCAGTTCATAGCGGCAGGGCGCGGCCTCGTCCCCGGCCTGGCCGCCGGAGAGGGACAGCACCGCCCCGTTCCAGAGGAACAGCTGGATCGCCGTCCCCACCAGGCAGCCCGCCGCCCCCAGCCAGAAGCCCAACACGGCCTGGCCGAAGGCCAGCACGCTGGCCGCGGCGGCCACGGCGCCCAGCGCCGGCCCCAGCAGGGCCAGCAGCGTGCGGCCGCGATATCTGGCCCTGGTCTTCTCTAAAATCCACTGCCGCTGCTTTTCAGCCTTGGCCGGATCGCCTGGCTGGGACGGCTTGGCCCGGCCTCCCCGGAGCAGCTCATCACAGGATACGGAAACAGGGCCAAATCCGGCGCGCACTCGTCCCGCTCCCAGCGGCTGACGGCCTTGTCGGAGACGTGCAGCCGCTCTGCCAGCTCCCGTTGTGTCATCCCGGCTGCCTTGCGCAGCGCGGCGAGAAAGGAACCCATGGTCTTCGCTTCCATCGAACTTCCTCCTTTATTGGGCGGCCCTGCTTGCTCCGGGCTGCCTTTTGCACTGGTGTGCCTTTGCGTTGGTGGCTTTATTCTACCAGCCCGGGAGAAAAACCGCCACCCCGGCAGCCGAGAATCTCTCTCGCAGGGCGAGAATCCGCCGCTTTGCGCCTGCTGGGCCGGCGCTTCCCGAGCGCTTGCACCACACGGGCGGGAGTGCGTCTTCTCCGTAGAGGCGGCGTGCATATCCGCCCTCCAAACGGCTGCGCATAGCGCAGACCCGCCGATCTCGCGCCCCGATCCCGGGCGGCGCTGCCCACGCGCCCGCAGGGATTTGACCCGCCTGCGGCGGATGCGGGCCGATGTGGGCATTGGCCCCTACGAGAGCGGTGCGGAGACCGCACCGGCCGTAGGGGCGGCTATCAGCCGCCCGCCAGCCTGCGCGCCTGCGGCAGCCGCACCAGACTGCGTTTCCTCTGTAGGGCGGCGACGGAGGTGCGGCGGGGCAAAAGGCCTTCCGCAACCACGCTACCCGGCATGAAAGGCCGCTTACGCGGCGCGGACGCGCCATGCGCGCCCCTACGGAGCGCAGACGCATCCGATCTCGCCGATCTCGCGCCCCGATCCCGGGCGGCGCTATCATTTGCCCCACTGGCGCGCGCGGGATGACCGGCTCCGGCACCATGGACGCGCCAGCGCGCACATTGCCAAAAGCGCGCCGCCGTGTCGGCGATTTTTCGTTGAAAATAGGGGAAAGGCCTCCGAAACCTGATATTTGATTGACAGCTAATGGATTGAATGTTATAATTTAGCCTGTATGACTGGGCCTATCCAGTTTTTATTTCGCAAAACCCGCCGCGCCATCCGGCGCAGTGAATGAAATGTTTGGAGGAATTAACAATGGTATTTGAAACGATTGCAAAGCTCATCGCCGAGCGGAATGACTGTGACGTGTCCGAAATTCAGCGGGAAACCACCTTCCAGGACCTGGGGATCGACTCCCTGGATACCGTGGAAATGCTGATGGACCTGGAGGACCAGCTGGGCATGGAGATCGAGCTGGACCAGAAGGTGGAGACCGTCGGCGATCTGGTGGACTTCATCGAGTCCAAGCAGGGCTGAGCCATGATCCATACCCCGATTTGTGATCTTCTGGGGATCGAGTACCCCATCTTCCAGGGCGGCATGGCCTGGGTGGCCGACGGCAAGCTGGCCGCGGCTGTCTCCGCCGCCGGCGGCCTGGGCATCATCGGCGCCGGCAACGCCCCGGGCAGCTACGTCCGCGAGCAGATCCAGGTGGTCCGCGCCGCGACGGACAAGCCCTTCGGCGTCAACGTGATGCTGATGAGTCCCTTTGCCGACGAGGTGGCCCAGGTGATCGCCGAGGAGAAGGTCCCCGTCGTCACCACCGGCGCTGGCAACCCCTCCAAGTACATGGAGCAGTGGAAGAATGCCGGCTGCAAGGTCATCCCCGTGGTGGCCAGCGTGTCCATGGCCAAGCTGATGACCCGGGTGGGCGCCAGCGCCGTCATCGCCGAGGGCGGTGAGAGCGGCGGTCACATCGGCGAGCTGGCCACCATGCCCCTGGTGCCGCAGGTGTGCGACGCAACGGACCTGCCCGTCATCGCGGCGGGCGGCATCGGCGATGGCCGCGGCGTGGCCGCTGCCTTTATGCTGGGCGCCGTGGGCGTGCAGCTGGGCACCCGTTTCCTGGTGGCCCACGAATGCTCCATCCATCCTACTTATAAGGAAAAGGTCCTCAAGGCTACCGACCTGGGTACCATCACCACCGGCAAGCGGCTGGGCCACCCGGTCCGCAGCCTCAAGACTCCCTTTGCCCGGAACTACGCCAAGGCCGAGTACACCCAGATCTCCGACGAGGAGCTGGAGGCCATGGGCGTGGGCGCGCTGCGCCTGGCGGTGCAGGAGGGCGACGTCCAGCGGGGCACCTTCCTGGCCGGTGAGATCGCCGGTATGGTCAACCGCGAGCAGCCCGCCGCCGAGATCATCCGGGAAATCTTCACCGAGGCCGAGCAGGTCCTCCAGGGAGCGGCGAAATGGGTCAGATAGCCTTTGTATTCCCCGGCCAGGGTGCGCAGCACCCCGGCATGGGCCAGTCTCTCTATGAGACCTTCCCCGCGGCCAAGGCCGTGATGGACCGGTGCGAGGCCCTGCGCCCCGGCACGCTGGAGCAGTGCTTCTCCGGTACGCTGGAGACCCTCACCGAGACGGTCAACACCCAGCCGTGTATGCTGGCTGTGGAGCTGGCCGCCGCCGCGGCCCTCGAGGACTTGGGCGTGAAGCCCGCCTTTGCCGCCGGCTTCTCCCTGGGTGAGATCGCGGCCCTTGCCTGCGCCGGCGCCGCCACCGTGGAGGACGCCTTTTCCATCGTCTGCCGCCGGGCCGCGCTGATGCAGCAGGCCTCCGAGGCCGCCGACAGCGCCATGGCCGCCGTCTTAAAACTCTCCAACGAGCAGGTGGAGGCCCTGGCCGCCCCCTTTGCCCATGTCTGGCCGGTGAACTACAACTGCCCCGGCCAGGTGACCGTGGCCGGCTTTGCCGACGAGCTGAAGGAATTTTTGGCGCAGGTCAAGGCTGCCGGCGGGCGCGGTGTACCGCTGAAGGTCCGGGGCGGCTTCCACTCTCCGCTGATGGAGCCCGCCGCCCAGGGGCTGCGGGAGATGCTGGCAGGCTTCCAGCTGGCCGAACCCCGGCTTCCCCTTTACTCCAACTACACGGGCCTTCCCTACGAGGCCGCGGCCCTGAAAGAGAATCTTGCCAACCAGGTCTCCCATCCCGTGCGGTGGGAGGCGGCGGTGCGCCATATGATCGCCCAGGGCGCCGACACGTTTGTCGAGGTCGGCCCGGGCAACACCCTCTGCGGCCTCATCGGCCGCATCGACGCCGGCGTGAAGACGCTGGCCGTGGAGACGGCGGAGCAGCTCTCCGCCGCCGTGAAGGAGATTAAGTCATGCTGAAAGACCAAACTGCCATCGTCACCGGCGGCAGCCGCGGCATCGGCCGGGCCATCTGCCTGGAACTGGCGCGGCAGGGTGCCGACATCGCCCTGGTCTACGCCGGCAACACCGCTGCCGCGGAAGAGACCGCTGAGGCCTGCCGGGCGCTGGGCGTGAAGGCCCAGTGCTACCAGTGCGACGTGGCCGATTTTGAAGCCGTCAAGGCCGTTGTCGCCCAAATCAAAGCCGACTTCGGCGGCGTGCAGATTCTCGTCAACAACGCCGGCGTCACCCGGGACGGCCTGCTGGCTGCCATGAAACAGTCGGATTTTGACACCGTCATCGACACCAACCTCAAAGGCGCCTTCCACTTCATCCGCCACGTGACGCCGATCATGATGCGGGCCCGGTTTGGCCGCATCGTCAACATCAGCTCCGTCTCGGGCCTGATGGGCAACGCCGGCCAGGCCAACTACTCCGCCTCCAAGGCGGGCGTCATCGGCCTCAC
>MHCFR04200__coassemble_1948_pt1 | contig 9103 bp, 10 predicted proteins | sample MHCFR04200__metabat2_high_PE_003 | metagenome-assembled genome bin MHCFR04200
CGGATAAGATGGCGGGTGAAATCCCCGTTTTCTTATCCGGCTCTTTTTTGAATAAACGCCGTTTCAATCGCAAGCGCAGGCGGCGAGAGATTTTGTTTCAAACTGCACAGTCGGAGCAAACGATCCGCCGTCTGTTGGGTCAGCGTTTACTGGAGGAGGTAAGCATATGAAATCGCAGAATTTAACCCAGGGCAGCATCTTAAAGTCTTTGATTTCCTTCGCGTTTCCCGTGCTGCTGGCGCTCTTTCTCCAGGCGATGTACGGCGCGGCGGATCTCATCATCGTGGGCCAGTTCGCCGGAACCGGCGAGCAGTCCGGCGTTGCCTCCGGCAGCCAGCTATTCAACATGGTGACAATGGTCATCACCGGCCTCACCATGGGCGTCACCGTGTACGTCGGCAACGCCATCGGCGCCCGGGAGCCGGAAAAGGCCGGTCACGGCGTCGTTTTGTCCGCCTTGTAGGGGTCAAATCGGAAGACGTGTTGCAATTTCTGAAACGGCGTATGAAGGACACTCTCCTCTGAGCGCAGCTGCTCCAGCGCCGTTTTGACGGGATATTGCAGCCAGTAAGCCTGGTGCATATAGTTAAACTGCGACCGGAGGACCATATCCTCCCACTGCTCTGCCGCCGTATAGGCAAGGTACCCCCGCGGGTGTTCCCCCCAGTCCGGCAGGGAAAACGCCGCCAGCACAGGCCGGATCGTCACGGTGCCGTGCAGGAACGATTGAATCTGGTAGTCGTCCCATTCCAGGGACCAATAGGGCGCCAGGTACGTAACGCCGTCCCGCTCGCAGAGCAGCTGGCCGGAGACGTCCGCCTCGCAGTCCCAGCCCGCGTTGGCCTGCTCCGGGTTCAGGAGCTGAAGCGCCTCCGTGCCGCGGCAGCCGGGTTCGACCAGCCACCGGAAGTGGTGGATGATCCGCCAGCGCGTCGCCTCCCCCGCCAGCTCCACGGCCACGCAGGTAAACTGCACCACCGGCGGGGCATCCACCGCATTTTCCACCCGGCAGCGCTCGGACGATGTGACGACCCGCACTGCCTCATCGCAGGCCAGGAGGTCCTCCTCTGAGAGGTCCGAAAGGACATCCGCCGGGAAGCCCAGGTCCAGGAGCCGGCTCCGCAGCGCCTCCTGGCTTGCGGACGCCTCGGAGGGCCGGACGGACCAGTCCATCGGATATTGCGCGGCGAAGAGATATCCGCCGGCCAGCAAGAGCGCCATGACTCCGGCCAGAAGCCCCGCCAAGGCCTTGTCCGAAAGCAGCACCGGGCAGGGCGTCACGCAATAGCCCGCCTCGTCCAGTACGCCGGCGATTTTGCGGAGATTCCAGAGGATGGCTCCGTACACCGCCAGCAGAATCAGCGCCAGCAGCCAGCCGCTGTAGCCCAGCCGCGCCAGAAGGCCCACCAGCGCGAACAGGGCCACCAGCCCCAGGGCGCTGCGGGCGCGGACCTGCACGCCGGCCTTGCGTCCCACGGCCCGCAGTCCGCCCCAGAGCGCAAAGAAGAGGGATAGCTGCAGCAGCCTGCCCAGCCCCAGCCAGACGGAGAACGCCGGCGCGGCAGTGATGCAGCCGCTGTAGATGGTGGCGTGGACACACCACACACTGGCCAGCACCACGCTCCGCAGCAGCACCGCTGCCCAGGAAAAGCGAAACCATCCGTTCTCCCGGCGCAGGGCCCGGTAGCCCAGCAGCAGCAGGATTTGCCCCAGTGCCGGCAGCAGATACGAAAGCCCCCACAGCTGGAACGTGATGGTCTGGAGGGCCGTGCCGATGAGAATCCGCCGCATGGCTCTGCGCCAGGGCGTCACCGCCCAAATCATTTCCTCCGGCGGCTGCTCCGGCAGGCTCTCCTCCAGCAGCGCGTCAAAATCCGGCCCCTGGAACTCAGTTTGGAGGCGTCTATCCATCTTCCTCACCTCCCAGCATCCGGCGCAGCCGGTTCTTGATCCGATAGAGCCTTCCCTCCACGGCCCGCTGGGTCATCCCCAGCTCGGCGGCAATTTGGGCGGTGGACTGGTGATAGTAATATTTCCGGTAAAAGAGCTGGCAGTCCCGGGCGGGCAGCGCCTCCAGCGCCCAACGCAGCGCCTCCTGCCGCTCCCGGCGCAGCAGCTGCTCCTCCGGCGTCGGCGTTTCCGCCGGGAACTCCGGCGACAGCGCTTCCAGCGATACCTCGCCGCGCTCCCGCCGCACTTTGTTCAGTGCGGCATTGCGGGCAACGGCAGTGAGCCACCCGGTGAAGCTGCCCCGGGCCGGGTCAAAGGTGTCGATCTTCTCCCAAACCCGCAGAGCGATTTCCGAGAGACATTCCTCCCGGTCCTGGTCATTGGGCAAAATCGGCCCGATGACATAGCGAATCAGCGGGGCGTAGTGGACGAGAAACGCCGCCGCTCCGGCCTCCTCCCGCGCCCGCAGCTGCCGGATGATCTCCTGCTCCACCTTCCCCGCCCCCTTTCGCTTTCTATTTTATCATACACCGCAGCATAGAAAAACCCACGGAGCATTCCGTGGGTTTTTGGTGCAGCTGGTACCGAGCAGCAGTCAGCCCCGGCAGCTGCGGACAAAGGCCGCAAAAATCGCCTGGCTCAGGGGATCGACGGCCTGGGAGAACTCAGGATGCCACTGGACGGCCCAGAAAAACCGGGCATCCGGGTCGTAGACCGCCTCGATGAGTCCGTCCGCCGCCACCGCCATGGGCCGGAGAGCCGGGGCCAGGGCTTTGATTCCCTGGTGGTGGCAGCTGTTGACCTGGGCGCTGTCCCGCCCGGCCAACTGCTGGAGGGGCGTCCCCGGCAGGAGCTGTACCGCGTGGCTGGGGGCGTCATAGGGGCGATCCTGGCTGTGGACCAGGTTGGAGGGGTGTTCCGTAGGAAGGTCCTGGTACAGGGTGCCGCCCAGGGCCACATTGAAAAACTGCAGGCCGCGGCAGATGCCCAGGACGGCCTTGCCCCGCCGACGCACCAGCGGCAAAAATGCCGCCTCCATTTCGTCCCGCTCCGGGCAGCGGGGGCCGCAGTGGGGCAGCACTGCCGCGCCGTAGAGTTCCGGCGCCACGTCCGGGCCGCCGGGGAACAGGAAGCCGTCAAAGGCATCGGCCAGGGCCTCCAGGTCGGTGCGCTCCGAGAGAGACGGGAGCATCACGGGGATGCCGCCTGCCTGGAGGATACCGCGGAAATAGCCGGGAAGCATCCAATAGCTCTCCCGCGCCTCATCCACCAGCGGGTTAATCGCGATCAAGGGTTTCTTCATCTCGTTGCCTCCTGCCGCAGCCGAAGGCTGCAAAAGATCGAAAACCGCGGCGCGGTTTCCGGCAGCCCTATCATACCGCAAATTCCGCCGCGGCGCAAGCGCCTGCTTGCTGCGGGGCAGTCACGATGGGCAGCCTGGGACCCAAACGGGAAAGCAGCTCATTGGTGATGGTACCGCAGACCGAAGCCAGCTCCTCCGCGGCGAGATAGGCCGGGCCGTCCCAGCCGATCAGGGTTACGACATCCCCGGCGGCGGCCTCCGGCACAGCGGTGACATCCACCAGCAGCTGATCCATGCACATCCGGCCCACCATGGGGCACCGCTGCCCATGGAGCAGCACCTGGCCGCCCTGCCCCGGCAGCGCCCGACTGAGGCCGTCGGCATAGCCGATGGTGACGGTGGCCAGCCGCCGGGGCCGGTCCGCGCGAAAGGCCAGGCCGTATCCGGCGCCCTCCCCGGCGGGCAGCGTACGCACCGAGGCCACCCGCGCCCGCAGCGATAGCACCGGCTTTAGGTCCAGCGGACGGCGGGGCGGCGTACCGCCGCTGGTGACGCCGTAGAGGGCAATCCCGGCTCTGGCCCAGGTGCAGGGCAGGGGCGGCAGATTCCAGATGCCGTAGCTGGCCTGGAGATGGGTCTCCCCCGGGTCCAGGCCATGGGCCTTCATCCACGCCACCGCGGCAAAAAAGCGCTCCACCTGGTCGTGGGTATAGCTGCGGGCCTCGGGCTGGGGACTGTCGGAGACGCACAGGTGGGAGAACACGCCCTCCACGGTGAGATTGGGAAGCTCCCAGACCCGGGCGATGGCCGCGTGGTCGTCCGCCGGGATGCCCAGCCGGTGCATCCCGGTATCCAGCGCCAGGTGGACCCGCAGCGGGGTGCCCTGGGCGGCCAGGGCTGCTGCGTGGGCCTCGTCGGCCACGGCCTGGACCAGGTTCCACCGGGCCAGGGCTGCGGCCTCCTCCGGGGGAGTGTAGCCGAGAATCAGCAATGCTTCCTCCAGTCCCTGCTGCCGCAGGGAGACGGCCTCGTCCAGGCAGGCCACAGCGAAGGACGCCACCCCGGCCCGGCACAGCTGCATGGCCACCGGCCCGGCGCCGTGTCCATAGGCGTCGGCCTTGACCACCGCCATCAGGCGACAGCCCGGCGCCAGGGAGGCCTGCAGGACCCGGGCATTGTGGGTGAGAGCCTCCAGGTCAATCTCCCGCCAGGCCCGGCTCCGGGGCTGTGCCGTCAGCATGGCCACTCCTCCTTTCCAAAATCCGCGGCGGCTGGGAGACCACGGTGGCGTCATCGGGGATGTCCTGATGCACGACGGCCCCCGCGCCGATTTTCACGTTGTTTCCCACGTGAATGCCGCCCACCAGGACGGCCCCGGCGCCGATCCAGCAGTTCTCTCCGATCACCGGGGCCTTCCCGTCGATCTCGCCGATGGTGACGTGCTGGTAGATCCGGCAGCCGGGTCCCAAGGTGGCGTAGCGGGAGATGAACACGCCGTGCAGCCCGTGGGGCAAGGACGGGATCCCCAAAATCACGGCGTCGGGGCCTATATAGCCGCCGTGGCGGTGGGCGGCGCGGTTGGCAAGGTACGTGAGAACGTCCCGCCAAAGCCCCGGGCGCGCCCGCTGCGATAGAAAAAAGACCCGCCAGAACCACCCCAGGTCGTCCCCCTTGGAGCGCTGGGTCAGATAGCCGCGCCAGAAGTCCATGGGGCAGCCCTCCTCCACCGGGTGATGATTCTGCCGCCCTGGTTGTCGTCGGAGCATTGGAGATATTCCCCTGCGCCGGGCGCTTCCGCCGGGGCCTCCGGCGGCAGGCAGTAGACGAGAAAGCGGTAGGCGCCGCTTTGATATTGCAGGGGATTGGCCGGAGAAAAGCCGCGAAGGTATAGGAGATATTCCTCCAGCGTGAGGCCCAGCTCGGTCATCAGCGCGCTGTGAGGCACGCCCACAAATCGGAAGTGCCACGGCTCATGGGCGATGTGGGTGATGGCCTCCTTGCCGGCGGGATAGCGGAGGACAAAGCCGTACTGGGCCGCGGCCCGGCGGAAGCTGCCGCAGATGCCGTCCTCCGGGAAGTGGGGACGGATGAAGTCGATCTCCGGGGCGGCCAGCCCCAGGTCGATGGCCAGGCCGGTCTGATGCTCACTGCAGCCGGGGATGGCCACGTATTGGCGGGTAAAGGCCTCCCCCTCCTTGGCCCAGGTCTCGTCCCAGATGGCCTGCTGCTCGGCCTGGCTGCGCCAGCCGGAGACCGGGACGATCTGCCCCTCCGCCTTTACGGCGTGGATGCAGGCCCGGAGCAGCTGCGCCGCCCGCCGCTCCAGCAGGATATCCGGGCGGCGCGGGTCCACCGGCATCAGCGCCGGGGGCGGCTGCTGCGGCAGTGGGTGGCTGGGGTTGACCAGGATCAGAGAGCCGTCAGCAGTGCGGGCGTGAGAAACATGGGAAATCATCATGACAATACCTCCGTTTCGATCATCCGGGTCAGCAGCCGGTCAAAGGAGATTCCCGCCGCCTGCATCATCTGGGGGTACCGGCTGTGGGGCGTGAAGCCGGGAATGGTGTTGACCTCGTTGAACACAACCTCCCCTTCCGGCGTCAGGAAGAAGTCCACCCGGGCAAATCCCTTGCAGTCCAGGGCGCGGTAGACCGTTTTTGCCGCCGCCTGCACTTTCTCCGTCTGAGCGGAAGAAATCCGCGCGGGGCAGTGGATGGCAGAGGTCAAAAGGGAGTATTTTTCCCGGTAGTCAAAAAAGGTCTCCGCCAGCTCGATCTCGTCCACCGCGCCCACGGTCAGCGTGTCGGTGCCCAGCACAGCGCAGCCCACCTCAAAGCCTGGCACTGCCGCCTCCAGAATCAGTTCCCGGTCATGCTCCCAGGCCAGCGCCGCCGCGTCGGCCAGGGCCTCCGGAGAGGCCACGCGGGTAATGCCGAAGGAGGACCCGGCCCGCACCGGCTTGACAAAGAGCGGATATCCCAGGCCCTGCGCGGCTGTCTCCAGGGCATCAAAGGCAGTTCCCCGGGGGAAGACGGCGCCGCGGGGCACCGCAATCCCCGCGCGGGACGCCAGGGCGTGGGCCCGGGCCTTGTCCATACACAGCGCGCTGGAGAGGGCGCCACAGCCGATGATGGGGATTCCGGCCAGCTCCAGCAGACCCTGGAGCGTGCCGTCCTCGCCGTTTTTCCCGTGCAGCACCGGGAAGGCGGCGTCGAAGGAGAGCCGGGTACCGCTGCCGTCCAGCAGGATCAGCTGGCGGCTCCACCGGTCCAGAGAGAGCGTGCAGGGCACGCAGGGGCCCTCCTGCCAGCCGTCCCGGGTGATCGCGTCCACGGGGCCGGTATAGTACAGCCACCGGCCCTGGCGGGTGATGCCCACCAGCAGCGGCGTATAGGCGGCGCGGTCCAGGTGGGAGAGGATGCCCTGGGCAGAGGCCAGAGAGACGGTATATTCACTGGAGCAGCCGCCGAAGAAAAAGAGAATGCGTTTCATGGGAAAAGACCTCCAAACAAAAAAATGCCTTGCTTTGCTGCGTATATCGTAGCAAAGCAAGGCGTTTTTTGTGTCTCTTTTCCCTTTCGGAGTTCCTGTGAGTTCCTTGTGGGAATCTTGCAATTTTCTTACAGCGCCGGGAGCGTGACGGTGAAGGCGACGGTTTCCCGGGCACTCTCAGCGGTGATGGTTCCGCCGTGGGCCTCGACGATTTTCTTGGCAATGGCCAGGCCCAGCCCAGCGTTGCCGCTCTGGGAGCCCCGGGCGGCGTCCAGCCGGAAAAACGCCTCAAACATCCGCGAGAGCTTGTCCGGCGGGATGGTAGGCCCGGCGTTTTCCATGGTGATCGTCACCCAAGCACCGTCGGTCCGGCCCGTCACCGCAATGGTGGAGGCGGGATAGGCGTAGTGGCAGGCGTTGCTCAAGAGATTGTCCAGCACCCGGGCCATTTTGTCCGGGTCGCAGACGGCCCGAAGCGTCTCCGGCAGGGAGAGGCTGTATTCCAGGCGCTGCTGCCGCAGTACCGGTTCAAATTCGCTCATCATCTGCTGGAGCATCCGTTTGAGGTCGGTATCCTGCTTTTGCAGCTCCAGATGGGTCAGGCTGAACCGCGTGATGTCGAAGAACTCGTTGATCAGATCCTCCAGCCGCTCCGCCTTCTCCAGGGCGATCCCGGTATAACGGCTGCGCAGTTCGGGGGAAAGCTGCGGCTCATCCCGCAGCAGCGTGAGATAGCCGATGACGCTGGTCAGGGGCGTTTTGAGGTCGTGGGCCAGGTAGACCACCAGGTCATTTTTCCGCTGCTCTGCATCCCGTGCAGCCTGAACGCTGCGCAGGGCCTGCTCCCGCACCAGGTTCAGCTGGGCCTCCGCGCCCTGGAGCCGGTCCGGCAGGCGGATGGGCGTCTCCGTGGGATGGGCCAGGGCCTCGGTCTGGGTGAGCAGCAGCTCCAGGTTGCGGGCCGGGACGGCGATAAAGTAGTAGCTGATGACCACCCAGCCCGCCAGCACCACCACGGCGCAGACCAGCGGGAGATAGTCCCTGATCCATGTGAGCAGGGCGTAAAGCGGCGAGGGCTTCCAGTCCATGGAGCTGAAAAACCACAGCGACAGCAGCGCCAGCGCAATCACCGCCGTCACCCAGGCAGTCAGGGCCAGCAGGTAAAGCCCCCAGCTGCGCAGCGCGGAGCGGCTGGCCCGGGGCGTCGTAAGAGCTTTGCGCGTCGACTTATCCAATGGTATACCCCACCCCCCAGACGGTCTTGATAAACTTGGGCTTCCGGCTGTTTTCGTGCATCTTTTCCCGCAGCCGGGCGATATGGCTCATGACGGTGTTGTTGCTGTCCATATATTTTTCACCCCAGACGGCCTCGAACAGCTCTTCGCTGGAGACCACCTGCCCCTGGCGGCTGCAGAGATACCAGAGGATGGAAAACTCCAGCGGCGTCAGGGACAGCGGCTCACCATAGAGCAGGCACGTGTGGGTGGTTTTGGAAATCTGGAGGCCCCGGATGTCATACGCCTGCGTCTCATTGCCGCTCTCACTGCCGCTGGACGGATTATAGCGCAGGTACCGCCGCAGCTGGGTCTTGACCCGGGCCACCAGCTCCAGGGGATTGAAGGGCTTGGTGATGTAGTCGTCCGCCCCCAGGGTGAGGCCGGTGATCTTGTCCATGTCCTCCACCTTGGCGGTCAGCATCAGGATGGGAAAGAGATGGTCTGCGCGGATCTTCTGGCAGAGGGTGAAGCCGTCCATGTCGGGGAGCATCACGTCCAGAATGGCCAGGTCCAGCTTTTGGCTCTGCACGCAGGAGAGCGCCTCCCCGGCGGTATAGAATTTGTGGATGGTGTAGCCCTCGTTTCGGAGGTATACCTCCACCAAGTCCGCGATCTCCCGTTCATCGTCCACGATCAAAATATCCGCACCCATGGGTGATCCCTCCCCTTTTCCGGATTTCTTCCCCGCAGCCTCGCGGCGGGAAGCAGGGCCCGCGCCGTTTTCAGCCAGTATACCACATTTCCCGCCGGATTTCCACCGGCGGCGTCCGGCGGCCGATCCGCCGCACAGCGCCAAAGCCTCCCCTTGGTGCCCAAGGGGCCCGCAAGGGAGCGCTGCCTGTGGCAGAACAAGCGACCGCAGCGGTTGGGCAGCCACTTGCCTTGGCGGACCGCAACGCGGGCCGGGAAGGCTTAGTGGCAACCCGGAGGTGGCATGGCGTCAGCCATGACGGAGGGGATCAGAACCGCCGACCACCGCGAGCCTTATGGAGATCGGCAGTGCCCAACAACCCCTCAGTCAGCCTGCGGCTGACAGCTCCCCTTACACAGGGGAGGGCAGATTACAATAACAAGTGCAACA
>MHCFR04200__coassemble_1980_pt1 | contig 9006 bp, 8 predicted proteins | sample MHCFR04200__metabat2_high_PE_003 | metagenome-assembled genome bin MHCFR04200
GAAATTTTTGGAAAAACCCCAGCAGAGCTTGTGAAAAACGCCTCTATGCACGGAGGGCGAACCCCGCTATAATAATCCGTTGTTTGGCGCGGCGGAAGTTCGGCCGCACCGGCGGGAAGCGAGGTATTCTCTATGATGAAGGATCTGACGACCGGCAGTCCCATGCGGCTGATTCTCAGCTTTGGGCTGCCCACGCTGCTGGGCATGCTGTTCCAGCAATTCTATAACCTGATGGATACCATGATCGTGGGCAAATTCGTGGGGCTGGACGCCTTGGGCGGCGTGGGCTCCACGGGCTCGCTGAACTTTATGGTGCTGGGCTCGTGCATCGGCCTGTGCATGGGCTTCGGCATCCCGGCGGCCAACGCCTTCGGCGCGGGAGACGAGTCGCAGCTGCGGCGGTACGTGGCCAACAGCATCTACCTGTGCGCCGCGGCGTCGGTGGTGGTGATGGCGGTGGTGCTGGTGTTCTGCCGGGAGATTCTCACGGCCATGCACACCACGCCGGAGACGTACGCCTACGCCTACGACTACATCTACCGGATTTTCTGGGGCATCCCGCTGGTGATGCTCTACAACATGACGGCCTCGATGATCCGGGCCGTGGGCGACAGCAAGAGCCCGCTTTTGTTCCTGGCCATCGCGGCGGCCCTCAACGTGGTGCTGGACCTGGTGTTCATCCTGGTCTTCCACATGGGCGTGGCCGGGGCCGCCTGGGCGACTAACCTCTCCCAGGGCATTTCCGGCGTGCTGTGCCTCTTCTACATCCGCCGCAAGCTGCCCATTTTCCGCTTCCGGCCCGGCGAGCTGGCCTTCCGGGGCCAGGAGGTGGCGCGGCTTCTGGCCAACGGCTTCCCCATGGCGCTGCAGTATTTTATCACGGCCATCGGCAGCATCACGCTCCAGAGCGCCGTCAACAGTCTGGGTACCACCTACGTCAACGCCCTGGCAGCCGGCGGCAAGATCGCCCAGATGCTCCAGTGCCCCTTTGAGGCCCTGGGCCCGGCCATGGCCACCTATACCGGCCAGAACGTGGGCGCCCGTCGGCTTTCCCGGATTCGCAGCGGTTTCCGGGTGACGGTGCTGCTGTCGGTGATTTTCGCGGCGGTGTACGTGGCGGTGGCCTGGTTCTTCACGCCGGCAATCTCCATGCTCTTCCTCCAGGCGCCGGACGAGGCGCTGATCGCCCTGATTCGCCAGTTTCTGCTGGTGGTGGGCCTGTCCAGCTGGTCGCTGGGGCTGGTCAACGGCTACCGCTTTTCCATCCAGGGCATGGGCTATGCCCAGCTGGCCATCCTCTCCGGCGTCACCGAGATGGTGGCCCGGGTGGCGGTGGCGCTGGTGCTGGTGCCGTGGCTGGGCTATTTGGGCGCCTGCCTGGGTTCGCCCACGGCCTGGGTGCTGGCCGACTGTTTCCTGATCCCCACGGCCTATTGGTGCTTGGGCAAGCTGCGGCGGCGGATGGAGCCGGCCTCAGGTGAGCAGGACGGACAGCACCTCGCCGGTGTATAGATCCACGTCGATCCAGTAGCAGTCGGCGACGCCGCCGATCTCCCCGTCGTACTGGAAGGACCAGCACAGCCGGGCCGCGCCGGCATAGGAGCCGCCGTCCTGAAACGGCAGACAGCAGCCCAGCGCGGCCGTCAGCGCATAGGCGGAGCGGTCCTGGGCGAAGGTGGTGCTTTCCTCGGCGATGGCCTGGGCGTCCGCCTGGGTCAGCGGCGTGCGGCCCTCCGCAGCGTTTTCAGCCACCGGGCGGCAGAAGGCGTTGGAGAGCTGGAAGAGGCCGGTGCAGGGGTCAATGACGATGCGTACCTGCTCGTAGGGGTTGAAAACGGCGGTTTGGACGCCGTCCAGCTCCACCGTATAGCTGCGGCTGAAGGAGAAGGTCCAGGCGTGGTCGTCAAAGCGGTCCAGATTGGAGTAGACATAGCCCGTGGGGTAGGGCAGGGCTTCGTAAAAGGCCTGGGCGACGGCCAGCGCGGCGGATTCCTCCATAGGCGCGGCGGCGGTGTCGTCCCGGGCGTCGTCAAAGGCCCGGACGCCGATCAGCGCGCCGGTGCCGCCGTCAAAGGAGACTTCTTTCTCGCCGAAGGCCACCAGGATTTCTTCCCGGCTCCAGGTGGCGTCGTTCTGCCGGGTGACGGTGGGCGTCTCTCCCGCACCGGGGGCCTTGTTCAGCGCCGTGAGGATGTCCCGGGCCTGCTGGATGCAGGCTTCCTCCGTGGGCGGCTCCGGCTGAGAATCGGTGGCCTGTTCAGAGGTTGTCGTGTCGATCTCTGTGCCGGCTTCCGGGTCGGCTTCCGGTGCAGTCTCGGCGGTTTCCGGCGGTGGGGTTTCCTGGGTGGGCATGACTTCCACCGGGTCCAGCTGCTGGACTGGCGGCGGTGTGACAGAACAGGCGGTCAGCGCGGCAGCGGCGGAGACCGCCAGGGTGAAGCAGAGCAGACGTTTTGCGATTTGTTGCATGGAGCTACCTCCTCAGGGAATCATTTCTACTTCTTATGACGACGCTCGCGCCAAAAGGTTCTGTTGTTCATAATTATTTCATAATTAAAAGAGCCCCCCTGCCGACAGGGGGGCTCTGCGTCTCCTGTGCGCCCCTGCCGTGAAGATGGGGGCATGGTGGGGGATGTAGGGGCGGCTAGCAGCCGCCCGCTGGCTGGTGATTCCCACCCAGCCGCAGCATACGTACTAACGTAGGGGCCGATGCCTACATCGGCGCGGGCCGCGTCAGCGGCCGCTCGTGGAGGGCACGGCGGTTTGATATGGTCGTTTGTACCGCCGCACTCTCGTCGCTGCCGTAGGGGCGGCCTGTATGGCCGCCCGGCGGGCTAGGGCTGGTTGACGACCCCGGTGAAGAGGGGCAGACCCTGCCGGTCACTGAGGGCAAAGAGGAAGGGCCGGTCCAGGGTGAAGTCGATTTCATCCGCCGGCGGCTCTCCGGCGCCGGCCATACTCATTAAGGTGTAGGCCGCGGCGGTGACGCCCTCCTCGTCGACGGCCACCCGGACGCCGTGCTTGGCCTGGGAGACAAAGATTCCCTGGGTATTGCCCGCGAGCATCGGGGAGAAGTCGGCCCGGTCTGCATCAAAGATGTCGGTGACGCCCAGGGCACGCAGGCCTTCCGCCAGGTCGATTTGGGAGGCGATGTCGAATTTCGGCAGGGACACATGGACGATCAGCTGCTTTTTCTGTGCCCAATCTCCGCCGGAGAGCAGGAAGTCCATGGCTTCGCTGTCAGAAAGCAGATCCTCGGGGGTATAGCCCTCGTCAGGCAGCAAAAACCACATGGTGCCGCCGTCGTTGGCCAGGCCCAGTCCCACGGCGCTGAACCGTTCGCCCCAGTAGTAGGTCCCGCTTTCGAAGCTGGCGTGCATAAAGTCCGCCGTCACGTCGCCTGTGGGGCTGTGGAAGGTCTGCGGCGCGGTCTTCTCCTCGGAGAACGTGCTGCTCCATTTGGCCTGGAAGTAGACCGTGGTGGCCAGGGCCAGCAGCGTCTCGGGGTCCAGCGTCAGCTGGCCGATCTGGTCCTGCAGCAGCCCGCTGGTCTGGCCGTTGAGCCAGTCCTGGAGGGCCTGGTTCATCTCCTCCGTGCCCAGGTCGCCCTGGAAGCTGGAGGCGTAGTAGGTCTCGGCAAGGGTGTCCAGGGTATTCTGGTCGAAGGGCACGCCCTCGTCCAGCCACAGGGAGCTGGCCAGGATACTGTTCGTGGCGCCGTCGCTGGAGTAGTGGTCGTTCCAGAGGGCGTTGGCCTGGCTGCGGAGGGCCTCCAGAGAATCGCTTCCCAGCAGGGTGAGAATTTGCGCGCGGCTCTCCCCGTCGGTCAGCTCCGCCAGCATGGACAGGGCCATGTAGACGTTCAGCGGGGAATAGGCCCGATTTTCACCTTTGGCGCCGGAGAGGAAGGCGGGAATGCTGGCCTGGGCGTAGGCTTTCAGACCTTCCAGGTTGTCGATGTCCCGCTCCTGCTGCTTTTTGTCTTCTCGCCAGGCTTCGTACTGTGCTTCGAAGTCGGCGGCGGTCTCGTCGGGATAGGGGGCCATCTCCGGGTAGTGGGCCTCGGCGACGGCATGGGCTGTGGTGACAAAGGGGCCGCCGTCAAAATCACCGCCGTGCGGGAAGAAGAACCCTACGGCCACGGCCACGGCCACCACGGCAGCGGCAGCAGCCGCCCACCAGGGTCGGCGGGTGCGGCGCTTTTTCTCGCTGCGCAGCAGCACGTCGTCGTCCACCTGGCCGATGCCCTCGTAGATATCCTGTTCGTTCATGGGAAAATTCCTCCTTGGAATGCGGGCTCACTGGCCCTGGGGCTGGTTGACGACCCCGGCGAAGAGGGGAAGCCCCTGGTCGTCGCTCAGGGCGAAGAGGAAGGGCCGGTCCAGGGTGAAGTCGATTTCCTCCTCCGGCGGCGCAGAGCCGCCGTCCGCAGCCATCACGGTGTAGGCCGCGGCGGTGACGCCTTCCTCGTCGACGGCCACCCGGACGCCGTGCTTGGCCTGGGAGACGAAGATACCCTGGGCATTGCCCGCGAGCATCGGGGAGAAGTCGGCCCGGCCCGGGTCAAAGACGTCGGTGACGCCCAGCTGCCGGAGGCCGTCTCCCAGGTCGATCTGAGAGGAGACGTCAAACTTGGGCAGCGCCAGATGGACCATCAGACTTTGCCCCTGATCCCAGCCCCAGCCGGTGGTCAGGAAGTCCAGTGCCTCCTGGTCTGCCAGCAAATCCTCGGGGGTGTATCCCTCGTCGGGCAGCAGCAGCCACATGGTGCCGCCGTCGTTGGCCAGGCGCAGTCCCACGGCGCTGAAGTGTTCACCCCAGAAATAGTACCCGCTGCTGTCGCGGTGGAGAAAGTCCACGGTCACGTCGCCCGCCGGGCTGTGGAAGGTCTGCGGCGCGGTTTTCTCTTCGGAAAATGTGCTGTCCCACTGGGCCTGGAAGTAGACCGTTGTGGCCAGGGCCAGAAGCGTCTCGGGGTCCAGCGTCAGCTGGCCGATCTGCTCCTGCAGCAGCCCGCCGGTCTGGCCGTTGAGCCAGTCCTGGAGGGCCTGGTTCATCTCCTCCGTGCCCAGGTCGCCCTGGAAGCTGGAGGCGTAGTAGGTCTCGGCAAGGGTGTCCAGGGTATTCTGGTCGAAGGGCACGCCCTCGTCCAGCCACAGGGAGCTGGCCAGGATACTGTTCGTGGCGCCGTCGCTGGAGTAGTGGTCGTTCCAGAGGGCGTTGGCCTGGCCGCGGAGCGCCTCCAGAGAGTCGCTGCCCAGCAGGGTGAGGATTTGTGCGCGGCTCTCCCCGTCGGTCAGCTCTGCCAGCATGGCAAGAGCCATGTAGACGTTCAGCGGGGAATAGGCCTGGTTTTCGCCTTCGGCGCCGGAAAGGAACGTGGAAATGCTGGCCTGGAAGTAGGGGGTCAGGCTATCCAGGCTGTCGATCTCCCGGTCCTGATCCTTTTTATCGGCCCGCCAGGCTTCGTACTGCGCTTCGAAATCGGCGGCAGTCTCGTCGGGATAGGGGGCCATCTCCGGGTAGTGGGCCTCGGCGAGGGCGTGGGCCATGGTGACAAGGGGGGCGCCGGCGGAGTCACTGGAGCTGCCGCGGGGGAAGAAGAGCCCCACCGTCACGGCCACGGCCACCACGGCGGCGGCAGCCGCCGCCCACCAGGGCCGGCGGGAACGGCGCTTTTTCTCGCTGCGCAGCAGCACGTCGTCGTCCACCTGGCCGATGCCCTCGTAAATGTCCTGCTCATTCATGGAGAAATCCCTCCTGCCGTAAGTGATCGCGGAGCTTCCTGCGGGTGCGCGAGAGCAGCACGCCGGCGTGATTTTCGCTGATGCCGCAGTGCCGGGCGGCGACGGCCACCGGCTCGGTGAAAAAGTACCGGCGGACGAAGAGGTCGCCCTCCCGGGGCGGCAGCTGGCGGACGAAGCGGCGGATGGCCTGTCCCAGCTCGGCGGCGATGGCCTCGCCCTCGGGGTCGCCGCCGGGGTCTGCGCAGTCGCGCAGCTCGTCCAGCACCGCGGCGATCTCGCCGCTGCCCCGCTTTTGGGCCGTGGCGGCCCGATAGCGGTTGAAGGAGAGCCGCCGGGTCAGCTTGGCCAGAAAGGGCCGGAGGACCACCGGGCGGTGGGGCGGCATGGCGTTCCAGGCGCCCAGCCACGTGTCGTTGACGCACTCCTCCGAATCCTCCCGGCTGCCCAGGATGTTCTGCGCCACCGTGAAGCAGTAGCTGCCGTATTTTTCATCTGTCCGCGCAATGGCCTCCTGGGCTCTGGCCCAGTAGAGGGCGACAATGTCCATATCTTCCATGGGACTCCTCCTCTCTCGGGCGGCGGCTGCCGCTGAACAGGTCTATATACTATATAACAGAAAAATGCGGCGCTGTCTTACAGCGCCGCAAAAAAATTTTTTTCCAGCCGAACCGGGGCGTCAGAGGCTCACCGGGCGGCGGCCTGTTCCGCGAAGCTGTTATCCACCAGCTGGGAAAATTCCACCCGCTCCTTCAGCTCACCGGCCTCCTCCATCACGTCCTGGAGCCGCTCCAGGCCCTCCTCGCCCATGACCGGGGTCTCGTTCCAGGCGCCGATGCCGCGGTACCGGGCCGAGACGGCCTCCAGCACCGAGAGGTCCGTGTCAGGGAAGTAGGGGGCGATGGCCTCGGCCACCTCGGCGTCGGTATGCTCCGCCACCCAGCGCTGGCCCTTGGCAATGGCGTTGGTGAACTTCTGGATGATCTCGGGGTTCTCCTCCAGATAGTCCCCGGCGGCAAAGTAGGCCGTATAGGGGATCTCGCCGCTCTCCTCGCCGATGGAGCAGAGAATGTAGCCCTGGCCCGCCAGCTCCATCTCCGTGGCCGTGGGCTCGAAGAGGGTGACGTAGTCGCCGGTGCCGCCGGAGAAGGCGCCGGCCATCATGTCAAACTGGATGGTGGTGTCCACGACGGCGTCCTCCTGGGGGATGATGCCGTTCTGCTTCATCACGTATTCCAGCGTCATCTCCGGCACGCCGCCCTTGCGGCCGCCGATGATGGTCTTGCCCCGGAGGTTCTCCCAGGAGAAATCCTCATCGGTGCGGCCCATGAGGAAGTTGCCGTCCCGCCGGGTCAGTTGGGCGAAAATTTTGGGGGCGTTCTCCCGGCCCTCCAGCAGCACGTAGATGGAGGCCTCCGGCCCGGCCAGGCCGATCTCCACCTCGCCGGTCAGCACCGAGGTCATCACCTTGTCGGCGCCGCCGCCGTTCAAAAGTTCCAGCTCCAGGCCTTCCTCGGCGAAGAAGCCCTGGCTCATGGCCGCGTACTGCGGCGCGTAGAACACCGAGTGGGTCACTTCGCTGAGGCGGAGCGTGGTGACGCCCGTCTCCTGACGGGCGCAGCCCGCCGGCAGCGCGGCCAGCAGGGCGGTGAGCAAAAGCGCGATCCATTTTTTCATTGCAAACCCTCCATATGATTTTGAACAGACCGTTCCAGGAGCCGGATGCCCTGGTACATGACCGCGGCCACCAGGGCCAGCAGCAGCACCGAAGCCATGACCAGGTCCATCTGGAAGACCTGCGATCCGTAGACGATCAGATATCCCAGGCCCGCCCGGGACACCAGGAATTCGCCCATGATGACGCCCACCCACGAGAGGCCGACGTTGACCTTGAGGGCGTTGATGAGGGTGGCGAAGTTGGCCGGCAGCACCAGCTTGAAGAGAATCTGCGCGCGGGTGGCCCCCATGGTCTTCACCAGCCGGAGCTTGCCGGGGTCGGTGGCCAGGAAGCCGTTGTGTACCTCGAGAATGGTGACGATCAGGGAAATGGCCAGCGTCATGGCGATGATGCTCTCCGGCCCGGCGCCGATCCAGACGATGAATACCGGCCCCAGGGCCGTCTTGGGCAGGGCGCTCAGCACCACCAGGTAGGGGTCTACCACCCGGTAGAGGCTGGGGCTGAGCCATAACAGTACGGCGATCACCGCGCCGACGGCGGTGCCCAGCAAAAAGCCCACGGCGGTCTCCAGGCAGGAGGTGCCCAGGTGGAGCCACAGGCTGCCGTCGCGCCACAGCCGGGCCAGGGTCTCAGCCATGCGGCTGGGTGAGCTGAGGAGGAAGGCGTCGATCCAGCCCAGCCGGGCCGCGACCTCCCACAAGAGGAAAAATCCCACCAAAAGCAGGATCTGCGCCAAGAGAATCAAGCGTTTTTCGCGGCCCAGGCGGCGGAGATAGGCGGCGCGTTCGAGGGAAAGGGATGGGGCCACTAGTGTTCCAGCTCCTTCCATATGGAATTGAAGTACCGGGCGAAGTGGGGATGTTCCCGCCGCTCCATGGGGCTCAGGCCCTTGAACTCCGAGAGATCGTGGACGGCTTTGACCCGCCCGGGCCGGGCCGAGAGGACCACCACCTGGTCGGACATACTGACGCTCTCGGAGATGTCGTGGGTCACTAAGATGGCGGTTTTTTTCTCCTGGCGGATCATGGCGTGGATGTCGTCGGAGACATGAAGCCGCGTCTGATAATCCAGCGCGGAGAAGGGTTCATCCAGGAGCAGCAGGCCCGGGTCGGTGGCCAGGGTGCGGATCAGGGCGCAGCGCTGGCGCATCCCGCCGGAGAGCTGCCCCGGCAGCTTATCGCGAAAGCCGGAAAGGCCGTAGCGGTTTAAAAGTGTCTCCACCCGCTGCAGGTGCGCATCGTCCTTCTGCCCGCGAATCTCCAGGCCCAGGGTGACGTTGGCCCAGATGGAGCGCCAGGGGAACAGCTCGTCGCGCTGGGGCATATAGCCCATGCGGGAAAGGGCCTGGGAGGCCGGCTGGCCGTCCAGATATACCTGGCCGCCGGAGGGCTGCTCCAGGCCCACGGCAATGGACAGAAGCGTGGACTTGCCGCAGCCCGAGGGGCCGACGATACTGACAAAATCCCCCTCCGCCACGGAGAAGGTAATATCCTTCAGGGCACAAATCTCCCCGTTGGGGGACTGATACGTCTTTTGTATGTGGTCAAACTGAACCAAAAAAGTCCCTCCTTCCAGGATAGGGCG
>MHCFR04200__coassemble_2317_pt1 | contig 8175 bp, 6 predicted proteins | sample MHCFR04200__metabat2_high_PE_003 | metagenome-assembled genome bin MHCFR04200
CAGAAATCTTTTGGATCATCCTGGACTTACCTCCATTCAATAACTGCAATTTTGGTTGTGCTTGTAATAAGAAGTTGTAAGTCAGTTGCGACGCTTTCCGACCTTCCCTTAAAATCGGAAGGTCGCATGATATGCATTGCGTCACTATCATAACATGGCCGGCTGCCAATCACAAGAGGCCGATAACACGTCGGTGCAGATGACAGTTGTGGCGAGAAGCGTATGCTCGAAGAACTGTCATACAGCTGCATTGGGTCGCGCCTTCGCTGGGAAATGGGATTAACCCAGTGAACTTTTGGTGCGGACTGTGACGTTGTCCAGCGTGATCGCGGCGTCGTAGGGATTGAAGTATGCATTGACCACTTCCAGCATCGCTTCCGGGTAAAGGGCGTAGCAGTCCTGGCCGTTGACATAGGCCTGTCCCTCGCCCTCCAGGGTGTGGGTGATCATCTGGTCAAAGTCGCACTTTAAAAGTTCCTGGCCGAAGTAGACCATGTTGCCCAGGGTAAGGTCCGTCACCACGTTTTCCTGGAGCAGCGCCGCCAGCTCACCGACCTTGGCGAGGGTGGTCAAGGAGAGGTACTTCTTCGCCAGGTTGCGGACAAAGTCCTGCTGGACGCCGGTGCGGGCGATATCCGCCATATCGTAGCCCCGGTAGCGTACCAGCCCCATGGCTTGGATTCCGTTCAGCGTCTGAAGCCCGGGCTGTAAGTCAATGTAGAGGTCCTGGGAGGGGTCTGCGTAGTAGAGCCGCTCCGGCACGTCAAACTCCACGCCGTCCACCAGGTCCACCAGTTCTATGAATGCCTCTAGCTTCACCAGCACGTAGCCGTCTACTTGAAAGCCCAGGGTTTCGGCCAGCTTGGCCGCCAGGGCCTCCACGCCTTCCGCTCCGCCCCCGGCGGCGCCGTAGACGGAGTTGATCTTGGGAATGGTGTAGTTGCCGTAGATCAGCGTGTCACGGGGAACGCTCAAAAGCGCCAGAGAGTGGTCGTTGACATCCAGCCTGGCAATCATGATGGTGTCGGTGCAGCTGCCGCTGTCGTCGGTGCCGCAGATCAGAATGTTGTAAAAGCCTTCTTTGTGGCTGGCCGGGACCTCCACTTCCACCTCCACCTCCTGGCCGGTGGACGCGTCGATCTCCGTCTCGATCTCTATGGTGGTGGGCGGTGTAAAGCTGGAGGTATCGGACTTCTCGCCGACGCCCGCGGACGGCGGCAGTTGGGGCGTTTTCAGCTGCACAGGCTTGACGAAGTCTCGGTAGATGGCCGCCACGGTGCCGACCAGGATGAACAGGCTGGCCAGCAGCAGGAGGGAGCCGCGCTGTACGCCGCTGAGCCTGCGCTTGCGGGGCCGCCGGTCCCGGGGGGACGGCGCATAGGCGCCGCCGCGATTTCCGTAGAGTTTCATGGTTTGTCCTTTCCCGCTGGGTGCGTCGGTCTTATATACGCATCAAGACGACAAAACGCCGCGGCGGTTGCAGGGCTGCCGCACAAAACCAACGCCCCGAAAGCAAAAATAGCCCCGCCGTTGCGGCGGGGCAGGGGAGAGGGAAGCTGCGGTCTTAGGCAGCCGTGTTTGGCTTCAGTCAGCAGTTTGCACGGAGAGGTCGCCGGAGACGGTCTCCAGCTTCAGCTTTGCCGGTTCGCCGCCGGCCTCGTAGCGCCAGTGGCGTTTACCTTCCTTGACGGCAGGCAGGGCGCAGGTGTATTCGCCGGATACCGTATCGTAACGGAGGTCGAAGCTCCGATTGCGCGGCAGCCGGACCTCAACATCGCCGGAGACGCTCTCTGCCTGCAAGGTGTCAGGAGTTTCGGAGAGCTGCAATTCAATGTCGCCGGAGACGGCCTCGGACTTCACCGTGGCGGCAGTCCCGCGAAATTCCAGGTCGCCGGAGACGCTCTGCCACGAGAAGGTGTTGTGCTGCCCGTCGATCTTGCCATTGCCGGAGACGGTCTCCAGTTTCAGCGTCTGGGCCGGCGCATGATCCAGTTCCGTATCGGCAGAAACAGTTTCAACTTTCAATTTGGCCAGCTGCCGGGGCAGTGTGAGCGTCAGGTGCTTGTCGGGCAGATGGAGATAGACGCCGGCTTGGACAAACTGCACGTCCAGCGTGTCACCTTGCACGCACCAGCAGAGGGGATAGTCCGCGGGGCCTTCCTCTTCCACCAGGATGGCATCGCCCTGGCCTGCCACCACTGTTACCAGGCCCTGAATCCAGGAGACTTTGACCTGTTCAATGCCATCCGCCGGTACCGCGCTGCCGCCGACGGTGTAGCGCTCCGACTGACTGTAGCGAACCGTACTCTTGCCGACGGGCAATCCGGCGCGCCGCGCCTGGTCTACGGCGCCCATGGCCAACGCGGTCACGTCCTCGGCAAACCGCGCCCAGCCATGGCGCTGCTTTTCTGCCTTGGGCCGTCCGGGGAGGCCAGGTTCCCAGAGCTTTTCCACCTCGCCGATCTGCGATACCGCCTGCTGGTAGGCGTCGGCCTCTGAAGTGCCCTGGGCCACCAGGTCGTCATAGCGGTCCAGGGTGTTCTGCAAAATTTCCTCCAACAGCTCCCGATTTCGGGGCGTGTCCGCCGCCCGGTCAAAAAGATGCTGCACATACGCTCTGAGTTGCTCACGCATGGTTGATGTCTCCCTTCTCAAGCAATTGGTCGATGATTTCCCGGGCTTCGTCCCACTCCGCACGCAGACGGCAGTAGGTCTCCGCACCCAGGGCTGTGATGGCATAGTATTTGCGGCGGGCGCCGGCCCCCTGGTCACCCCAGTAGGAGGTGATGAGTCCGCTGTCCTCCAGCCGCTTGAAGGCCGTGTAGAGCGTGGCCTCCTTCAGTTCGTACCGTCCCCCGGATACCAGGGAGATGGTTTTGTTGATTTCATAGCCATAGCTGTCTTTTTCCCGCAGGAGCGAGAGGATGATGGCGTCGGTGTGCCCTCGGATCAGATCTGCGCCAATGGACATATTCTGGCCCCCTTTCGAAACTCATACTAGCACGAGATACCTCATCTGTCAAGGTATTATTTTTAAAAATGTATTTCAGAGCATTGAGAATGGCGGGGCGTCAGAGTCCGCCGGTACACGCTGCGCCGCGCGATACACCGTAGGGGCGCGCATCGCGCGTCCGCTTGGCGGCGGTGCCTGAGGGCCTGCGTCGAACGTACCGGCCAAAGCCTCCCCGAACGCCCGCAGGGCTTTAGGGGAGGTGTATGGCGAAGCCATGACGGAGGGGTTGCCGTAGGGGCGGCTATCAGCCGCCTGCCTGCCCGTACGCCAGAGGCCTGCGGCGCTGAGACCCGCCCGGGTTGGGTTCGGGCCGATGTGGCCTGCAAGGGAGCGCTGCCTGTGGCAGATGCAGCGACCGCAGCAGTTGGGCAGCCGCTTGCCTTGGCGGGCCGCAATGCGGACCGGGAAGGCTTAGCGGCAACCCGGACCATCGGCCCCTACATATACAACGGGCTGTCATTCTCACCATAGGGTCGGCCTGTATGGCCGCCCGTGTCCATGGTGCGTTTCCGGCAGACTGTCACAAGACGCAGGCGGTTCCGGGCGGCCATCAAGGCCGCCCCTACGGCGGCGACGGGAGTGCAGTGGAATAAACGGCCTCCGTAGCCAACACACCCGCCGCAAGAGGTCGCTTCGCGGCTCGGACGCGCGACGCGCGCCCCTACGGTACTTTTAGAGGAGGGACGCCCATTCATGACCAAACCTACCGTCCAAGCCTCCGCGGCGGCATAAAAAAACAAACTCGGTAAGTTCCGAAGAACTTACCGAGTTTGGTACGCCGGAAGGGACTCGAACCCCCGACCTACTGGTTCGTAGCCAGTCACTCTATCCAACTGAGCTACCGGCGCATATCACGCATCGCGCCTAAGTATAGTACCACACCTTCTTGGAAAATGCAAGTACTTTTTTCAAAATTTTTCGATGATTAAGCGCTGGGTGCGATCCATCCCGCAGGGGGTCGAAGCGCCGGGCTGGGCGAAGAGCGTGAACAGGTCACCCGCCCGCTGCTCCAGCCGTTCGTACTCCGGCTCCGGTGCTCTGGCGCCGGGGTTGACCAGGGGAAGGGCGCCTGTGTCCCGGGCTTGGCGCAGCAGGCCGCGGCCCGCCGGACCCACGGCCAGAATCCGCCCGTAGGGGACAGGGCGCTGGAGGTCCGCCTGGGTGACGCCCAGATAGGCGCACAGCAGGAGGCGGCGCACCCGGGAGAGGGGATAGCGCTTGGACTTGACGGCCTGGAGGAAGGCATCGCAGTCCGGCGCTGTACCGGCGGCCCGCCACGCTTTGCTCCAGAGCCCCTCGGAACCGTGGGCGCAGGCTTCCCAATCCTGGCGCTCCATGGCCCGCAGCCGGGCCAGCACGGCCCGTTCCCCGTGGGCGAAGTCATATTGGGGCGCGGCGGCCAGAATCTTTGCCGCCGCCGGCGGCACGTAGGACTGCCACCCGTTTCCCGGCAGCATGGCCCGGAGCGCGGAGGCTGAGGGGGCCTCTGCGTCCGGCGTCAGCGCGTGGTAGTCTCCGTTGCGGGCAATGACCAAGGGGCGGAGGGGGCTTTGGAGGTACCGCAGCGCCCGGAGGTATTCCAGGGCGAGGATGTTGTTGGGCTGGGAGAGGAGGCCTTCCGTATCGCCAGCGGCCTGCTGCCGTGCGGCTGCGTAGGGGAGACCCTGATTCAGCCCAGCTCGGAGGGCTTCTGAAAAGGCGGGCCCCTCCATCCGATCCGCCAGGGCTTCCAGCGCCGCGCCGTCGCCGCACTCGGCGCCGAAGGAGAGAACGTCCACCACGCCCAGACTGCTCAGCAGGGCCACACCGGCCCGGGCAAATCCTTCGGCAGAGGAGAGAACGCCGGTCAGCGGCAGCTCCAGCACCAGATCGGCCCCGGCCGCCACTGCGGCTTCGGCCCGGGCATACTTGTCCCAGGCGGCGGGCATCCCCCGCTGGACGTAGTTGCCGCTCATGGCGCACACCACCGCCGTCTCCGGCCCCAGCGCCGCCCGCACCAGCCGCAGCTGCCGCAGATGGCCCAGGTGGAAGGGATTGTATTCACAGATGATCCCCACAACCGCCATGAAATCACACCCAATCTCAAAAAAACTCCAATTCCCCCTTGTCTGCCGAGGGAATCTATAGTAAAATATCAAAAGATATGGTATCACAAAATTTCCGTTTTGGAAACAAAGAATTACAGGAGATGGAAAACATGAACGTATTGGTTATCAACGCAGGCAGCTCCTCGCTGAAGTATCAGCTGATGGACCCCGATACCGGCGCCGTATCCGCCAAGGGCCTCTGCGAGCGCATCGGCATCGACGGCCGCCTGACCCACAAGGTGCCTGGACGGGAGAACGTGGTGGCGGATATCGCTATGCCCACCCACTCCGAGGCCATCCAGTCTGTGCTGGATATCCTGGTGGATCCGGCCAACGGCGTGATCCGGTCCACCGACGAGATCGACGCGGTGGGCCACCGTGTCCTCCACGGCGGCATGGCGTTCACCGAGAGCTGCCTCATTGACGACGCCTGTATCGCAGCCATTGAGAAGTGCATCCCCCTGGGCCCCCTCCACAACCCTGCCAACCTGATGGGCATCCGCGCCTGTCAGGCTGTCATGCCCAACAAGCCCCAGGTCGCCGTCTTTGATACCGCCTTCCATATGACCATGCCCCCCAAGGCCTACATCTATGCCATCCCCTATGAATACTACGAGAAGGACGACGTCCGCCGCTACGGCTTCCACGGCACGTCTCACCGTTACGTCTCCGCCCGCGCCCTGGAGCTGATGGGCCGCGCCAACAACCCCGAGGGCACCAAGATCATCTGCTGCCACCTGGGCAACGGCTCCAGCCTGTCCGCCTGCAAGGACGGCAAGGTGGTCGATACCACCATGGGCCTTGGCCCTCTGGCCGGCGTCCCCATGGGCACCCGCTGCGGCGACATCGATGCCACCATCCTGGAGTATCTGATGGGCCGGTACGGCTATGACATCAAGACCATGCTGAACATCCTCAACAAGAAGTCCGGCGTGCTGGGCATCTCCGGCGTCTCCTCCGACTTCCGTGACCTGGACGAGGCCGCCGCGCAGGGCAACGAGCGCGCCCAGCTGGCTCTTGACAAGTTCATCTACGAGGTCAAGAAGGACATCGGCGCCTATGCCGCCGCCATGGGCGGTGTGGATGCCATCGTCTTCACCGCTGGTGTGGGCGAGAACTCCATGGATCTGCGGGCCAAGCTGGTCGAGGGCCTGGAGTACATGGGCGTCAAGATGGACCTGGAGAAGAACAAGACCCGCGGCGTCGAGGCCGAGGTTCAGGCCGCCGACTCCAAGGTCAAGCTGTTCGTCATCCCCACCAACGAAGAGCTGATGATCGCCAAGGATACCGCCGCTCTGGCCCGGTAATCCATCTGCGTGATATTTGGTCCAAAAGCCCTGCACCGCATAGACGGTGCGGGGCTTTTGCCGTGGTGCGGAGAGCTTGGGACATCAGGCGCCCAGGAGGCTCTGGTCAAAAGCGAAGAGGACTTCGTTGATCTCCAGAATGTTGTAGTTGCGGGTTTCGATGAAGTATTCGATGATGACATCGAACTTGCTGGCGTGGGAGAGGGAAAAGCCCGCCTTGCGCAGTAGGTCGCGGGTCTCCTCCAGACTCAGTTCCAGGGCGATGGCAAAGGCGATGGCCGTGGGCTTGCTGGGGCGGTAGAGCCTGTCGCTGCGGATTTTGGAAAAGAGCGTGCGATCCACGTTGGCCTTTTTGCAGTACTGGGCGTCCGTCATGCCGGATTCGTCGATCTTCCGCAGCAGCATTTCCAAAAAGCTCTCATCCAGCCTGCCAAGCCTGTCTTGGAGACCCTGGCAAACCGCAGCCCGCGGTGCGGGACTGGCTGCCGTATTGGTGCGGGCGTCGACGTAGTGGTCGTCGATGTAGGCGGCGACGTGGGAAACGAGCTGCTTGCTGATGAGAAAGGAGCGGCGGTCAAAGATCACCAGGTAGACCGTCATCTCGTGATCGCGCAGGAAGTCATCGATGGTGGTCAGGGCGATCTGCAGCGCCTGATCCTTGGGATAGCCGTAGACGCCGGCGGAGATCAGCGGAAAGGCCACAGTCTTGCAGTGGTGCGCCTCCGCCAGCTGCAGGCTGGCGCGGTAGCAGGAGGTCAGCAGCTCCCGCTCACCGCTGCCGCCGCCACGCCAGACGGGGCCGACGGTGTGGATGACATATTTGCTGGGCAGCCGGTAGCCCTTGGTGATTTTGGCCTGGCCGGTCTCGCAGCCGCCCAGACGGCGGCATTCCTCCAGCAGCTTGGGCCCGGCGGCCCGGTGGATGCAGCCGTCCACGCCGCCGCCGCCCAGAAGCGTGGGATTGGCGGCGTTGACGATGGCATCCACTTCCAAGGTGGTGATGTCGCTGCGAATAATTTGAAGCGGCATGGTCAGCCTCCTTCCAGATGGGTTGTCTCCATTATACGCCGTGCTGCCCGGTTGGGAAAGAGAAAAATTCCCGTAGCCACAGCCGGAAAAGACTGTCGGAGGCCGTTGTATCATGGCGGAGGGCATGATATAATAAGTTGCGTGAGACAGGGCTTCCCGCCCGGCGCGGGAAGCGGCTTCAGAGCTTCAGTTTTCAGGAGGAATAAAGATGCTGAACAACAAGCGCCCCGAGAACATGGAACGGATCACTACCCAGGCCCTGGCGGAACAGTTCATCGCCGAGCAGGTGGCCGAGGTCCGTGCCCAGGTGGGGGATAAGAAGGTGCTGCTGGCCCTCAGCGGCGGCGTGGACTCCTCGGTGGTGGCGGCGCTGCTCATCAAGGCCATCGGCAGCCAGCTCACCTGCGTCCACGTCAACCACGGTCTTCTCCGCAAGGGGGAGCCGGAGCAGGTGGTCCGGGTATTCCGGGAGGAGTTGGGGGCCAACCTCATCTATGTGGACGCGGTGGACCGCTTCCTGGACAAGCTGGCCGGCGTGGCGGACCCGGAGCGCAAGCGCAAGATCATCGGCGCGGAGTTCATCCGGGTCTTTGAGGAGGAGGCCCGGAAGCTCCAGGGCATCGAGTTCCTGGGCCAGGGGACCATCTATCCCGACATCATCGAGTCCGGCACCAAGACGGTGAAGGCGGTGAAGAGCCACCACAACGTGGGCGGTCTGCCGGAGGACCTGAAGTTCGAG
>MHCFR04200__coassemble_2469_pt1 | contig 7852 bp, 7 predicted proteins | sample MHCFR04200__metabat2_high_PE_003 | metagenome-assembled genome bin MHCFR04200
CTGCTCGGCCTCCATGGCCCGGACCTACGACATTGAGATCCAGATCCCCTCCATGAACGGCTACAAGGAGGTCTCCTCGGTGTCCAACGCCCGGGATTACCAGGCCCGCCGGGGCAACATCCGCTTCAAGCGGGAGGCCACCGGCAAGGTGGAGTTCGTCCACACCCTCAACGGCTCCGGCCTGGCCACCTCCCGGATTTTCCCGGCCATGGTGGAGCAGAACCAGCGCGCCGACGGCTCCATCGTCGTCCCCGAGGTGCTGCGCAAGTATCTGGGCGGCCTGGAAGTCATCGAGAAGAAATAAACGGGAAAATTCGCCCGTTGCAGATGTCTCCATTCTGCAACGGGCGAATTTTCGCGTCAAATGCGGCGGTTTTTTGCGGACGGCATGGCAGCTGCGCAAATTAAGTTGTACTGCCGAACTTCTGTTGAGGCCCCTACAAGAAAATTGACCCCTCCGGCGCGGTCAGGGAACCGCGCAGACACCGCAGCCCAGCGGACGCGCGACGCGCGTAATCTGCGGTGAGGGCAGAAGTTCGCACGTTCGGCGGGGGCGTTCCGATATCGCAGGCGCGGGCCGATGTGGCCTGCAAGGGAGCGCTGCCTGTGGCAGAAAAAGCGACCGCAGCAGCCCAGCAGCCGCTTGCCTTGGCGGGCCGCAACGCGGGCCGGGAAGGCTTAGCGGCAACCCGGACCATCGGCCCCTACGAAGGGCGTGCGCCTCTCCTACCGCCGCGGCTGGGGTGCGAACAGTGCGAACAGTGCGAACAGCACTTTTGCGGTCTTAAAAAGGGTAAATACCGAAAATCAGATTTTCTGGTTTTTTTACAATTATGCTGTTCGCGCTGTTCGCAGTCCCGCAAACCCTTGGAAATACTGGACTTGCGGGTTTTCACCCCCTAAAATTGCGCTGTTCGCACGCTGTTCGCGCTGTTCGCACTAATCGTCCATGCCGCACGATAGCACGCTATTGTTGCATACACGCATGGGCAGCCTTCTGATCCGCATGGTCCTACCTGCCAGGCGCCTGCGCTCCTCGAGGAGAGGCGGCGCGCGGCGATACAAACGGCCATTCACTGCCATCGCGGCCCCTGAGAAGCGGAGCGCATCAAAAAAAACCGCCGCTATTCGCTCAAATCGTAGACCCTGTCGGCAATACGCCGGGCCAGGTGGCGGTTGTGGGTCACGGCGATGAGGCCCATATTCCGCCGCTTCGCCTCGCCCAGGATCACGTTCCAGATCTGCGCCTGGGTGATGACGTCCAGCATGGTGCTGATCTCGTCGCAGATGAGATAGTCTGCGCCGCTCATCAGCGCCCGGGCCACGCAGAACCGCTGCAATTCGCCGCCGGACAGCTCCCGCGGGAACCGGTCCAGCCAGGGGCGTTCGATGCCGAAGGCGTCGAGAATATCGTCCCGGAGGATACCGCCCTCCTCCAGCACCTGCCGCAGCCGCCAGCGGGGGTTGATGGCCTTTTCCGGGTGCTGAAAGATCAGCTGCACCGGGCAGACGCCGGCCTTGGGCAGCGGCGCGCCATCCAGCAGGACCTCACCCTCGGTGGGCGGAAGGTAACCGGCCAGGAGCCGGGCCAGGGTGGTTTTGCCGTAGCCGCTGGGGGCGAAGAGGGCCAGCCGCTCCCCGCGCTCCACACGGAGGCTGCAATTTTGCAGCACCCAGGGCTCCTTCCGGCTGTAGCGGAAGGCGACTTTTTTTGCTTCAAGTGGCATGGAAGCACCTCACTTCCCCGCCCCGCACCTCTTGGATGGGGGGCGTCTCCCGGCGGCAGCGGTCCGTGGCACAGGGGCAGCGGGGCGCGAACAGGCAGCCCTGGGGCAGGCTGCCGGCGTAGGGCTGAAAGCCGCCGATGGGTTCAAAGCCGTTCTGCGGCAGGGCCCGCCAGAGGGCCTTGCTGTAGGGGTGGCGCAGCGCTGCGGGGCCGGTGCGAAAGTCCGCCGCCGGCGCGATTTCCACGGTGGTGCCGGCGTAAAAAACCGCCACGCGGTCGGCAAACTCGAAGGCCAGGTCGATGTCGTGGGTGATGAGCAGCACGGATTTTCCGGCGTCGGCCATCTCCCGGAACATCTTCAACGCCTCCAGCGCCTGCTCCAGGCTCATGCCCGGCGTCGGCTCGTCGGCGATGACCAGGCTGGCCCCGGTGAGGAGCGCCGTGGACACCAGCACCCGCCGGGCCATGCCGCCGGAGAGCTGGAAGGGATAGAGCGTCTCGGTGCGTTCCGGCAGCTCCAGCCGCCGGAAGAGCTTCCGCCGCTGCGCGGTGGGCTTGGGCCGGCGGTGGCCGTCCACCTGGCGGCCCACCCGCATCAGCGGGTCGAGATAGGCCACGCTCTGGGGCACCAGGGCGATCTCCTTGCCCCGCAGCTCCCGCTGCATCTGGGGCGTCAGCTCCTGGCCCCGGTAGTGGACATGGCCCTTGACCGTGGCGTTGGCCGGGAGAATGCCCAAAATAGCCGAGGCCAGCAGGCTTTTTCCGGAGCCGGAGGACCCGGCCACGGCGACGATCTCCCCGGGGCGGATGCGCAGGTGGAGGTTCGAGATCACCTGGAGGTCCTTCTGCCCCAGGCGGCTGTTGTACATGCGGAAGGAGACCGACAGGTCGTGGATCTCCAGCAGCGTTTCTTGTTTTTGTTCCATGGAGGCCTCCTATCTCATTCCTGGGCGCTGGAGGGGTCCAGAATGCGCCGCAGCTGGTCGCCCAGCCGATCCACCAGCAGCACGATGGCCACCAGCAGCAATCCCGGAAACACCGCCGACCACCACATCCCCGTGCTGAGGTACTTCATACTCTCGGAGAGAATGATGCCGATGGCGGGCTGCTCCGGCGGCAGGCCGAAGCCCAAAAACGAGATGGACGCCTCGTGGAGGATGGCGTGGGGGAAGGTCAAAATCAGTCCCACGAAGAATTGCGGCACCAGGTGCGGCAGCAGATGGTGGACCAAAATCCAGCCGCTCCCCTTTCCCAGCCGGCGGGAGACGGCGATGTAGGTCTCGGATCGGAGCTGCAGCACTTCACCGCGGATCAGCCGGGCGAGGCTGCACCAGTGGGTGGCGGCGATGCCGATGAGCAGGCCCTTGAGGCCGCGGCCCAGGGCGAAGGAGATCAGGATCACCAGAATGGTGTGCGGCACGCCCATCACCAGGTCGATGACCCAGTTGATGGCCGCGTCCACCCACTGGGCGCCGGTGGCGGCGGCGATGCCCACCAGCACGGCGATCACGGCGCTGATGGCCGAAGCGGCAATGCCCACGGTCATGCTGATGGAGAGGCCCTTGAGCGTCCGCATCAGCAGGTCCCGGCCCAGGGAGTCGGTGCCGAAGGGGTGCTCCCAGGAGGGCGGCAGCTTGGCCGCCAGATAGTCGGAGGCGTAGGCCGACTCCGGGATCAGCGCCCCGACCAGGTAGATGGCCAGCAGCAGCAGGGAAAGGCCGGCGGTCAGCAGGACCAATTGGGTCCGGCGGTTGCAGCGTCTCATGGGGCCACCTCCCGAATCTTGGGGTCAATGACGCCGTAGAGCAAGTTGGCGGCGGTGTTGCCCACGCAGACGAATATGGCCGAGATCAGGGTGATGCCCAGCAGCAGCGGCACGTCGGCGTTGAGACCGGCTGCCGCCGCCGCGCTGCCCAGGCCGGGGTAGCTGAATACGTTCTCCGCCAGCACCGAGCCGCCGAACAGCTCTGCAAAGGAGGCAAACTGAAGCGTCAGGGCGGGCAGGAGGATATTCCGAAGGCCGTGGCGCCGCAGCAGCGTCCAGGTGCTCTCGCCTCTGGCACGGGCAAAGAGGACGTATTCCGAGTTCAGCACGTCGATGAGCTTCTGCCGGGTGTGGAGCGCGATATTGGCGAAGGACATCAGGCTCAGGGTGATGGCCGGCAGCGCCAGATGGTGCAGCCGCTGGCCCAGGGTGACGTTTTCCTGGGTGACGCCGATGGGCGCGGAGAAGCCCGTGGGGAACCACTGGAGCCACACCGCGAAGATCAAGAGCAGCACCAGGCCCAGCCAGAAGGTGGGGATGGAGGAAATCAGGTAGGAAATGCGCTTCAGGAGCCGATCCGGCCATTTTCCCTGGCAGATGCCCATGACGCAGCCCAGCACGAAGCCGAGGATGCCAGAGAGCACCCAGGCGCAGAGCATCAGCGCCAGGGAGTTGACGAACCGCTCGCCGATAATGTCCAGCACCGGGCGGCGGTAGAGGGCGGACTCGCCCCAGTTGCCCCGGAGCAGCTCTGAGAGCCAGTGGACGTAGCGCTCCACCGGCGGCTCATCGACGCCCCAGTAGGCCTCGATCTCCGCCCGCTGCTCCGGCGAGATGGCTGTACCCAGCCCGAGAATGTACTGCTGGACCGGATCCACCGGCGACAGGCAGACCAGCAGAAAGGCTACAAGGCTCACGGCCAGCAGCAGCGCGACGACTTTGACGCCGTAGCCCAGCAGCGGGCGCCCCAGGCGCCTCCAGAATTTCCCCATGGTGAAGCTCCTTTCCAAGGAAAATGGCTCAGTCCTCCGTCCAGGCCCACTGGCTGAGGTTCTGAATCAACGGCAGCCCGTGGCCATGGCCGTGGATGGGCTGATCCCCGATGGACAGGCCGTCCCGGACGTAGGTGACGTGGTCCAGATTGACGATCCAGACCCAGGGGCAGGCCCCCTGCATGGCGGTGCCGGTCTCGCCGTCCCACTGGGCCAGCTGCCAGTATTCGTTGGCCTCCTCGGGCGTCAGGGCCTCCATGGCGGCCTGGAGATAGCCGTCGGTGGTCTCGCTCTGATAGCCCTCGGGGTTATAGTAGTCCTCCAGCAGCGCGCCTTCGCTGCGGTAGAGGTAGTATGTCTCGTTGGGGCTGGCGGAACCCCAGCCCATCAGCACGCCCTGAGAGAACATCACCTGGGAGATCTCGTCCCAGCTCAGACCCTTGACGTTGACCTGGATGCCGATGGCCTGGAGCTGCTGGGCAGCCGCCATGCCCACGGCCTGGCGTACCGAGTCGCCGGTGGGGTAGACGCAGTCAAACTCCGCCTTGAGGCCGTCCTTTTCCACGATGCCGTCGCCGTCGGTGTCAGCCCAGCCGCCGTCTGCCAGCAGCTGCTTGGCGTAGTCCACGTCGGTCTCCAGCACCACGGCGGGGTTGTTCCAGGGCATTCCGTCATTTTCCGAATAGGCCGGGCGTCCGAAGCCGTTGAGGACTGTGTCCACGATGGCGCCCCGGTCAATGGCGTAGGCAATGGCCTGGCGAACCTCCAGGTTGCAAGTGACGTTGTTGCCGATGGGCGCGCCGTTCTCGGCGGTTTCCCCGGTGTCCGGCAGCATCGGCAGGGTGAAGCCCCGGTTGTCCGCCGAGGTGATGGCCTCCACGTGGTAACCAGGCACCTCCGTCGTGCCCAGGGTGGCGGTGGAATAGGCCACGTCCACTTGTCCGGCCTGCACCGCCGCCAGGGCCGCGTCCTCGGACATGAAGACCACGGTGACGTTCCGGATGGCGGGCTGTTCGCCGTAGTAGTCTTCATTGGCGGTGAAGATCAGCTGCTCCTGGGGCCGCCACTCCACCAGCTTGTAGGGGCCGGAGCCGATGGGATTGCGGCCATAGTCCTCGGAGTAGGCGTGTTCCGGCACGATGCCCACCGAGGCCAGGGTGTTGAGGAAGATGGAGGTGGGCTTTGTCAGGGTGATGACCACGGTGGTCTCATCGACGGCCTCGGCCTTCTCCATATAGGTGAGGTCCACGCTGCCCTGGGCCGCCTTGGCCGTCTCCAGCGTGAAGGCCACGTCCTGGGCCGTGACCTGTTCCCCGTCGGTGAAACAGGCGTCGTCCCGCAGGGTGAAGGTCCAGACCAGCCCGTCGTCGGAGAGGGTATAGCCGGTGGCCAGATCGTTTTCAAAGGTCAGGTCGGCGGTGTACTGCACCAGGGTACTCTGGACGATGGGGGCATTGCCGTGGCCCCAGCCCTGGGTGGGGTCCAGCGTCTCCGGCTCAGAGCCGATGGCGATGACGACGCTGTCTCTGGCCTCGGGCCGCGCCTGTTCCTGGGTTTGGGCGGCCTGTCCCGCGGCACAGCCGGTCAGCAGCACCGGGAGGGACAGCAGCAGCGCTGCAAGGGTTTTCCGTTTCATATGAATTTTCCTTTCCTTTTTCGGCAGGAGCATATATAATGATAGTACGCCTGCCTTTGTTTTTGCGACGGGGGTCGGCGCGCCCCGGGATTGTGCCAGCAGTCCCGGGGCATTTTGCGCCTCTATTATATCGGTTTCGACGCCGGGACGGAAGCCCCCTGGGGGGATGAAAAATGACCGGAACCCGGCGGTTTCGGCCAAAAATCCTGGGAATATGGCGGCATGGGTGCTGATTACGGGCGCGAGGACGCGGCGGCGCCGTCCTGGCTGCGGGGGTTGCCGGCAGGTGGGCCGGATCAGTAGCTCTTCCAGCTTCCCAACCAGCAAGGAAGGCTTGGCGTATCACTTGAAACAATGCTGCCTCTGCCTGGTCATAGGCTGTCCCATCAATCCAGTTACCAAAGGCCTCTTCGAGTTCGGCTTGCATACGTTTCTTCCTTTCCTCATAGAATAGCATTATTATACTTGCTTCACGGTGTAAATGCAATATAAATCGAGTAAATACTTGCAATGCTTGGCTGACTCCCCAGGGTTTGCCCGGTACAATATAGCTGTGGGAGGTGGAAACCGTGGCAGACAAGCATCATCGGGCCTATGTGCAGATCGGCCTGAATATCCTCCGGTACCGCAAGGAACAGGGGCTGACCCAGGAGAAGCTGGCCGAGAAGATCGGCTACAGTCGCCAGCAGCTGCAGCGGGTGGAGACAGCTGCCGCCGCGCCCACGGTGGCCATTTTGCTGGACCTCTCAGAGGCATTGCAGGTGCCGCTGGAGCGGCTGCTGGAAATCCGGGATTGATTTCATACCCCATGCAAATCGGACCCGAGGCGATCAAAAATTACAAAACACCGTAAAACTCCGAAAATGAAGTTCTACGGTGTTTTTTTCATATAATCGACCTAAAAACCGAATTATCCAGAACAATCCATGAGAAAACCAGGATGCGTGTCGTAGGGGCGGCCTTCATGGCCGCCCGGGCAGATATGCAATCCGCCCCTACAGGTGCGGTCGGCGGACTGCCTTGCACCCGGAGGCTGGCGGACGCGCAATGCGCGCCCCTACGACGGAAAACGGCAGCGGGCGCGTCTGTAGGGGCAGCTGCAGTTTGATGCAGGTCCGCCATTAGGGCCGGAACGCCACTTCAAATTCCTCGCAGACCACCTGGGTCTCGGGGCCGAAGGGCAGCCCGGCTTCCCGGAGGCAGTCGGAGAAAAACGCTTCGTGGACCTGCCGCCAGTAGGCCAAGGACTTGTCCCCTTCCCCTTCCCGCCGGGCGTGGTCGGGGGTGACGGCGTCGAAGGCCGTGACATAGACCCGGGTGGTGCGCAGGACGCACACGGCCTCTCCCTGAGCGTTCAGCAGGACGTCATAGCGCCCCGCCTGGGGCAGCGGTTCACCCTCCAGGCTGTAGAGATCATAGGCGGACGAGGTGGCGGTCTTCTCCCCTGCCAGCACCAGCCGGGCCAGTTCATCGGGGTCTCCCCCGAAGGCCCAGGCCTCATAGCTATCCTGCTCCACGGGATGGGCCGCGGTAAATTGCGCCCAGAGTTCTTGCGGTGTCATAAAAAGCTCCTTTTCAATTTGTCATATTTTGAAAATTTGAAGGAAATTCTGTATTGATTTAAAAAACTCTTTAAATTTTAAGCCAAATTTGAAAAGTTCTTCAAATTTGATATTTTGATTTGAAAAACTTTTCAAAATTCAATTGAATTTTACAAATCATTTTGGTATGCT
>MHCFR04200__coassemble_2506_pt1 | contig 7772 bp, 7 predicted proteins | sample MHCFR04200__metabat2_high_PE_003 | metagenome-assembled genome bin MHCFR04200
CGACAGAGCAGCGGGGGGTGTGTGCGGGGGGCAAAAAGCCCACCGCGCGTTCAATCAAACAGGATTTTGAAACTTTTTTGAAAGTTTCAAAATCCGCACAGCGTGGCGAAAAGACTTTTTCGACACGCTGCAAGGCGCCCATAAAAGGGCGCCTTGTTCGTTTGCCAGCCAGTCCGAAGGTGCAGCCGAAGGTTCCTCCGCACCGTAGGTGCGGCTATCAGCCGCCCGCCGGTACCAGGCCACTTTCGCGGCGCGGGTCGATGGGGACATCGACCCCTACAGGGTGCACAAAATCCGCACCGCATAAAAATGCCCGGGCGGGGTTCCGTCCGGGCTTTCTTTTAATCCTTGGCAAATTCCTTGATGGAGGTGGCCAGGCCAGCCAGGCCCTGGATCTCCGAGGGAATGATGATCTTGGTTGCCTTGCCGTCGGCCACCTTCTGCATGGCCTCCAACGCCTTGAGCTTGATGACCTGGTCGTTGGGGCAGGCCTCGTTGAGGATTTTCACCGAGTCAGCCAACGCCTTCTGCACGACCAGGATGGCCTCGGCCTCGCCCTGGGCCCGGAGGATGGCTGCCTGCTTCTCGGCGTCGGCCCGGAGGATGGCGGACTCCTTCTCGCCCTCGGCCACCAGGATGGCGGAGTGCTTGGTGCCCTCGGCCTGGAGGATGGCCTGGCGGCGATCGCGTTCCGCCTTCATCTGCTTCTCCATGGAGCTTTGGATGTCCGCCGGAGGCAGGATGTTCTTCAGCTCCACGCGGTTGACCTTGATGCCCCAGGGATCGGTGACTTCGTCCAAGATGGCGCGCATCTTGGTGTTGATGACGTCGCGGCTGGTGAGGGTCTGGTCCAGCTCCAGATCGCCGATGATGTTGCGGAGGGTGGTGGCGGTCAGGGTCTCCATGGCCACCATGGGGTATTCCACACCGTAGGTGTAGAGCTTGGGGTCCGTGATCTGGAAGTAAACCACGGTGTCGATCTGCATGGTGACGTTATCCTTGGTGATAACGGGCTGGGGCGGATAGTCCAGCACCTGCTCTTTGAGGCTGACCTTCTTGGCCACCTTTTCGACGAAGGGCATTTTGAAGTGGATGCCCACTTCCCACACGGTGGAGAAGGCGCCCATGCGCTCGATGACATAGGCTTTGGACTGCTGCACGACATGGATGTTGCGGACGATGAGGATCAGCAGCAGCACCACCACGACGATGACGGCAATGATCGGACCCATTCTCAGTTCTCCTTTCTTTCAGCCGGTCAGACGCCGGCGGCAGCGTGGACGGGCTCCACATAGAGCTTCACGCCTTCCAGTTTGACAACGCGGATGAGGGTACCGGCGGGGAGGACATCGCCACTGAGGGAGCGGGCCGTCCAGACCTTGCCGTCCAGCTTGACGGCGCCGGTTTCCCGGAGGTTATCCACGGCTTCGGTGAGATAGGCTTCTTTTCCCAGCACCATGTCGGCATTGGTGGCAGTTTTGCGGGGCACGACGAATTTCCGGACGAAGGGCCGCAGCAGGGCCAGCATCACGGCGGAGACCACCAGGAACGCAGCCAGCTGGAGCCAGAGGTTCCCGCCCAGCAGATGGACGATCAGCGCCACCAGGGAGCCGCCCACAAACCACACCGAGACCAGATTTACCGTGGCAGCTTCGACGATGGCAAAAAGCACCATAGCCACAGCCCACACGATCCAACCATATTGCTCCATGAAACGCTCGTCTCCTTTCTTGATGGATGCGTTTATTATACTAAATTCCCGGGGCTTTGTCATCGGGTATTTTTGTATCGTTTTTGTAAAATTCTCCATGGCCAGAGGAAAATTCCACGGCGTGGCCATGGTTCCTGTGGAAAAGCTGTGGAGTGCTGTGCAAAACACCAAAAATTTCGTCGGGATGTAGAAAATACGCCGGGGGGCTTGTCAAAATCGCCGCCGCCGGCGCCGCCTGTGGAAAAATATTTTTGGATTTGCAACCCAAGACGCGAAAAAGATGTCATAATAGATGAAAAGTAAGGAGGGAGAGCCATGGAAGATGCCGGCATCCTGGCGCTGTACTTCGCGAGAGACGAGCAGGCGCTGGCGGAAACGCAGAAGAAGTACGGCCCCAGCTTATTTTCCGTCTCCTATCAAATCCTCCGCTGCCAACAGGACGCGGAGGAGTGCGTCAACGACACGTACATCCGGGCGTGGAACGCCATCCCGCCCACCAAGCCCACGTTTTTGGGGGCGTTTCTCTTGAAAATCACCCGCAATCTATCCTTGAGCTACTACAAGGCTGCCCGGGCGGCCAAGCGGGGCGGCGGCCAGGTGGAGGCGCTGACCCAGGAGCTGTCCGACTGCGTCACCGGCAGCCCGGAGCTGCTGTTGGAGGCCGCCGAGCTGAGCCGCCTGCTGGACAAGTTTTTGCGCACCCTGCCCCAGAAGGAGCGGTGCGTCTTCCTGCGGCGGTACTGGTACTGCGATTCCATCTCGGACATCGCGGCCCAGTGCCACATGGCCTCCGGGACGGTAAAGTCCAGCCTCCACCGCACCCGCGGTAAGCTCAAGCGCTATCTCCAGGAGGAGGGGATCTTTGTATGAAGCCGGAAGAGCAACTGCTTTTGGCCCTCACCGACGTCGGGGACGACCTGATCGAAGAGGCGGGGCACCTTTCTTTCCCGCGGCCCAGATGGCTCCGGGGCCTTCCCATGGTGGCCTGTCTGGTGCTGCTGCTGGGCGGGGCCCTGGCGCTCCAGGGGCTCCAGCCGCTGGAGCAGACGTCCGATACCCAGAACACCGTCCAGGACAGCCAAGACACTACCGCGGAGCTGCCGCCCGACGGGGAGGCGGACGTGGATGCGTCGGATCACCTGGCGCAGCTTCTGGCGCCCCAGGCGGCCTATGTGCTGCCCATGAGCGACGATATCTTAGGCCCCGCCGTGGCGGTGGACAACAACGGCAACGTCATCGCCTCTACCGATTACGGCATCATCACGCCGCTCCAGGACCGCTCCACCGGGGAGTTCCTGGCGATGATGGTGGAGAATCGGGAAGTCGATCAGACGGTGCCGGCGGCGGACAATCTGCTCTCCCTCTACTCCCTGGAGGGTAAAAAGCTGACGGACGTCTCCGCCGCCGCGATGGACTGCCTGGGCGAGCTGGTAGTCGTGTACCGCGGGGCGGGCATCGACCTCTACCGCCGCAGCGATGGGTCGCTTCTGGCGGCGGGGCTGGCCGATGTACGCATCGCCGGGCCGGACTTGCTCTATGCCCGGGCCGAGGCCGGCGGGCCGGTGACGGTCTACAACAGCGCCGGCCAGGTGGTGGTAGAGGTGAAGGACGTCTACGAATCGGTGCCCTCCCTCGGCTGGGACGGGCAGGCCTATCTCTGCGCCATGGACGATGCCGGGCTGGTGGGCCTTTTGAACAGCAGCGGCCAATGGGTGGTGGAGCCTGGGTACCGCTATTTTTACAGCGCCTCCTCCGGCTACGCCCTGGGCAGGAGCGAGACGGGCTATGCGGCCATCTCCCTGACCGACGGCACCGTGGCCTTTGAGAGTGAAGTCTATATCAGCAGTGCCTTTGAGCAGGGCCTGACGCTGGACCCCACCGGAGATTATTTCAGCACGGTGATGATCACCGCCGAGGAGCTGGAGGAAAGTACGGCCCAGTTCGTCTCCTGGGACGGGACCGTGCTGGCGGAGGGCCCGCAGGTGCAGGGGATCGACGACGAGGGCGATGGGATCGCGGAGCTGATTTCGGTCCACCGGGACGGCTATATCGACCTCTGCCGCCCCGACGGCACACTGATTCGCCGGGTGGACGTCAGCGCCGGCAGTATGAACCTCATCTCCTCGGAGACTGCCGTGGTGATGAACAACGTCCAGGCCGACGACGGCAGCTGGGTCATGGACCTCTTCCTGCTGGACGTGGAGAGCGGCGCGGAGTTCCGGGAGTTTGACCGGCCCTACAGCGTTGCCAGCGGCCTGTGGTATACCGTGGACAACTACAGCCAGGGCAGCTTCAGCGCCCGCCGCTTCGAGGCCAGCTACCGCGACGCCGACGGGAACTACCACTGGGACCTGCTGGACGAGAGCGGCGCGGTGCTGCTGGAGGACATCCAGTCGTACCAGGGCGGCGACGTCTACGCGGTGCTGGATGACGGGCAGTACGCCCTCCAGCGGCTGGACGGCACCATTCTCTACCGCCACGGGGCGGACGAGACAGCCACCGGGGAAATTTGCGTGCTGCCGCCGAACACGCAGGAGTAGGCGTCCGCGACAGGGCCGGGCAAGGTGGCTGAGGGGCTGCTTCCCGATATAACGCATCTTTTGATCGAATTGGAAGGAGTGGGACCTATGATCGTCTATACGCCCCTGTGGGAGACGATGCGGCGCAAGGGGATTACCACCTATACCCTCAGAGAAAAGTATCGGATCAGCGGCAGTACGGTGCAGCGGCTGAAACGGAACGAGTCCGTCTCCACCAACACGCTGTCGGACCTGTGCCGCCTGCTGAACTGCTCCCTGGAGGAGATCGCCTGCTACGAGCCGGATGAAGACTGAGCCCCGGCGGGTAGCACGTGAACGAATATGAAGCGTCAACGGGACTGCTGCAAATGCGGCAGTCCCGTTTGTTATGATGACTGCACCCGCCGGAGGCGGGGCGCATTGCCGCAAGCGCTCAGACAACACGGCCAAGCGGGCGGCTGATAGCCGCCCGTGCCGCGCCAGCGATTCGCGGTTGTGTTGGATGCTTCCGACCGCCGTAGGGGCGCGCATCGCGCGTCCGTATACCTGCGATTCCCGCCGCGCCCGCGGGGAATAGACCCGCCTGCGGCGGGTTCGGGCCGATGAAGGCATCGGCCCCTACGAAACGAGGCGCAAAGTTGTTCGTAGGGGCGCGGCGGTTGAGTGAATAGTGAAGAAGTGCGCTTCGCTCCCGTAGGGGCGGCTAGCAGCCGCCCGTGCCGCACACCTGATTCGCTGCCGGGCCGAAGCAATATGCACCCGCCGGCGGGCGGCACAAAAAAGGCTCCCCTGTGTAAGGGGAGCTGTCAGCCGAAGGCTGACTGAGGGGTTGTTGGGCACTGCCGATCTCCATAAGGCTCGCGGTGATCGGTGGTTCTGATCCCCTCCGTCACGGCTTTGCCGTGACACCTCCGGGTTGCCACGAAACCTTCCCGGCCCGCGTTGCGGTCCGCCAAGGCAAGTGGCTGCTGGGCCGCTGCGGTCGCTTGCTCTGCCACAGGCAGCGCTCCCTTGAGGTCCTTTACACAAGGGGGCCTTTGGAGGCGCGGCGGTGCAAATGGCTTTTCGCAGCCACCGAACCCTCCACGAGAGGCCGCTGACGCGGCCCGGACGCGCGATGCGCGCCCCTACGGCACGCAGGCCGATCCAACCCCTGGTGGGAATCGACCCCTGGGCACGGGCGGCCATACAGGCCGCCCCTATGGTGGAGATACGCCTTGGTACGTTTGCCGCAGCCGCTCCAACGACGCGGCTAGGCGGGCGGCTGATCGCCGCCCCTACGGTGAGGATGGAGCCGGTTTTTTATCCAACGCCCCGATGCTGCACGATCATTTCGGCCGGTTTTATACGACCGGGCCAAGGAAACCCCGCCGCAGAATGCTTCAATTCTGCGGCGGGGCCTTTTATGTTCGGGGATGGTTGGGAAGCGGCCCGGGCTTACGGCCAGAGGGTCTCCTCGCCGCCGCCCAGGGGATCGTCGGGGACGGTCTCCGCCGGGGGCGTCTCCGGCGTGGCGCCGGCGGAGGGGTCGGAGGCCGGCGGATCCTCGGTCACAGGCGCCTGGGTGGGGCCGACCACGGTGATCTGGGGACGGGCGTTGTAGGTGCTGTGGATGGTGCGGCTCTCCAACAGGTTGCCGTCGCCGTCGTAGACCTTCTGATACGCCTCCACCTTGGCGCCGATGTAGGCGCCCTGGATCACCTGCCGGTAGCCAACGGGCTTGGTCTCGTCCACCTTCTCCTGGGGCTCCTCGGTGTAGGTGGAGATCACGTTGTAGCTCATCTCCACATAGTTGGCGTTCTCCTTGACGCCCCAGAAGGTGATGTTCACCTTGCCGCCGTCGATGTTGGCCTGAATCTTCATGGGATGCTCCCGGTTGTTGCGGAACTGGTAGTCCAGGCCGGAATCAAAGAACACCGTGGCGTCCATGCCCTTGGGTACATATGTCACCTGGTACATATGGGGCGCCCGCTGGACCTGCTCCAGGTCCATGTACAGCGTGGTATAGTAGATGGTGGAGGCCACCTGGCAGACGCCGCCGCCCAGGTCGTCCACGCTGGCGCCGTCGCCGCCGTAGATAGTGGCGGGCTGGTAGCCCTTCTCGGCGGTGCGCTCGCCCACTACGTCGTTGAAGGAAAAGACCTCGCCGGGGTTGAGGATGGTGCCGTTGATGGCCTCGCAGGCCAGACGGAGGTTCTCGGTGCGCCTGGCGTCCTGCACGTAGCTGCTGGAGCGGCTCTCCAGCTTGGTGCCGAACATCTGGTGGGAGAGGGTGGCGGCGTCGACTTCCGGCTCGGCCTTCAGCAGCGGCACCGTGAAGGTCTCGCCGGGTTCAGCCCGCTCCAGGCGCGTCTCGGCGGCCTGGAGGTCGAAGCGGTAGCCGCTGACGCCCTCTTCAATGGTGTGGGTCTCGGGATTGTAGACCGCGTCGTGGATCTGGCTCTCCAGCGTTTCATGGAGGGCGGCGAGGTCGATGTCCTCGTAGGGCAGCACCTCATAGTCCCAGGTCAGGGCGGTGAAGTTGCCGGTCTCAAAGGCCTGGCAGACGGCTTCGTAGAGTCCGTCGGTGTCCAGCTCCCGGCCCTCCCGGCCACGGGTGACTTCCAGAATGGCTGCGCCCTCGTCCAGCGCCATGGAGCTGTTTTGCGGAGCCTCCCGGGTCATGACGGCGGCCTCCTGAATCTCCTGGGTGATGGCCTCCCGGTCAAACTCCAAAGCGGTCTCCAGGGGAATGTCCATCTGGACGGTCTGGCAGCGGAGATAGTTCCATATCGCCTGGAAGGGGCCGTCGCTGCGGCCGTAGGCCAGCGCCTCCCGCAGGGCCTCCTCGGTGTCGATGGCCACGGAGGTCTGCTCCGGGGAGAAGGTGATGGTGCGGTCCGGGAGCTGCACCTCCAGCGTCGAGGCGGTGTAGGCCTGGGCCACGGCGGTCTCCACCTTGGTGCGGGCCTCGCCGGTGGTCAGGCCGCCGATCTCCACCCCGGCCATGCGGACGTTGGGGTAGATGGTCTTGCTGCTTTCCAGCATGGAGCCCCAGGCGTACAGGCCCACTGCCAGGAGCAGGACGAGGACGAAGGTGACGATCAGGCCGGTGCGAAGGCCGTGGCGCTGCTTTTTGTGTTTCTTGTTCTGTCGTTTATGGGCGGCGCGGGAGGCCGCCGTTGCTGTGGTAACTGCCATACTTTTCTCCTTTGTGTGGGAACGTGCGCGATCTCTTTTTCTATATCATACGGGATTTTCCGGGGCTTTGCAACTACAAAGCCGGTGCATCTGTGACGAATTGGTGACATTTTCCTGAAAAAAGCAGGGGATTTGACACCATTGTATAGAATTTGTATCCGCCTTCCGCGCCTGCGGCGGGGGCGCGGGCGGGCGGCCTGCCGCCGCGCCCGGCGGCTTCACTGCTATAGACCGGATTTTTCCGCGGTTGGTTGCAGGCGCTTGAAAAAAACCTGCGCAGGCCCCGGGGCCATGATGCTGTTTGTTCACAAATTTGGGCATCTTTATGGTATAATACTACCCACAATGCTCCCATGCAGCCG
>MHCFR04200__coassemble_2513_pt1 | contig 7756 bp, 7 predicted proteins | sample MHCFR04200__metabat2_high_PE_003 | metagenome-assembled genome bin MHCFR04200
AAGGTCATCGTCTTTGACGAACCCACCTCCTCCCTCACCGAAGAGGAAGTGGAGCATCTCTTTAAGATCATCAATATGCTCCGGGATCGGGGCGTCGGTATCATCTACATTTCCCATAAGATGGCCGAGATCAAGCGCATCTCCGATGAGATCACCATCATGCGCGACGGCACCTGGGTCGCCACCCGCCCCGCCGCTGAGCTGGAGATGCAGGACATCATCCGTCTGATGGTTGGCCGTGAACTCACCAACCAGTTCCCGCCCAAGACCAACAAGCCCGGCGAAACGTACCTGGAGGTCAAGAACCTCACCGCGCAGTACTCCCTGCTGAAGGACGTCTCCTTTGAGGCCCGCCGGGGCGAAATTCTGGGCCTGGCCGGCCTGGACGGCAGCGGCCGTACCGAGACGCTGGAGAACATCTTTGGCGTGGCTACCCGCAAGTCCGGCACCATCACGCTGGGCGGCAAACCCTGCCGCAACCGCAACGCCCGGGAGTCCATCAAGAACGGCTTTGCGCTCCTTACTGAGGAACGCCGGGCCACGGGCATCTTCGGTGTACTCAGCATTCGGGAGAACACTGTCATTTCCAGCCTCAAAAAGCATCTGCGTCTGGGCCTGTATCTTTCCAACGCTTCTATGAAGAAGGATACCCAGTGGTCCATCGACGCCATGCGCACCAAGACCCCCACCCAGGAGACCAAAATCCGCAGCCTCTCCGGCGGCAACCAGCAGAAGGTCATTCTGGGCCGCTGGCTCCTCACCGAGCCGGAGGTCCTGCTGCTGGATGAGCCCACCCGCGGCATCGACGTGGGCGCCAAGTACGAGATCTATCAGCTGATCATCGACTTGGCCAACAAGGGCAAGACCGTTCTGATGGTCTCGTCCGAAATGCCGGAACTGCTCGGCGTCTGCGACCGGATCCTCGTCATGTCCGGCGGACGTCTGGCTGGCGAAGTGGACGCTAGAAACACCACCCAGGAAGAAATTATGACCCTGGCTGCGAAATATGTTTAAGGAGGCTGTACCATGGCAAATCCGATTAAAAATCTGCAACGCACCGCTGCCGACTACCGTCAGATGGACGCGAAGGACAGAAAGCGCTTCTGGACGGACGGCATTCTCAACAATGCCCTGTACATCATCATGGCCATCTTCATCATCTATACGGCCTTTGCCAATGAGAACTTCCTGAAGATCGGCTCCATCACCAACATCCTCTCCCAGGTTGCCGCGTACCTGCCCATCGCACTGGGCATCGGCGGCTGTATCGTTCTGACCGGTACCGACCTTTCTGCCGGCCGCGTGGTGGGCCTGACCGCCGCCATTTCCGTGGCCCTGCAGCAGGTGGGCGATCGCCGCATCCTCAGCTTCCTGCCCTCCTATCCCGGCTGGGCCGGCATCCTGATCGCGCTGGTGGCCGTTATCGTCGTCGGCGGCCTCATCGGCCTGGTCAACGGCTTCTTCGTTGCCAAGTACAAGCTCCATCCCTTCATCGTCACCCTGGCCACCCAGCTCATCACCTACGGCCTGATCGTCATCTTCTTCATGACCAACGGCAACAACGGCCAGCCCCTCTCCGGCCTGAGCCCGGAGTACAACAACTTTATCACCGGCAAGCTGATCACCTTCGACAAGGCCAGCCTGCCCATGTACGTACTCTATGCGGTGATCTTTATCATCATCATGTGGTTCATCTGGAACAAGACCACCTTCGGCAAGAATATGTTCGCCGTCGGTTCCAACGCGGAAGCTGCCAACGTCTCCGGCGTTAACGTCTTCAAGACCACCATGCTGGTTCACACCCTGGCCGGCGTCATGTACGGTCTCACCGGCTTCATCGAGGGCTCCCGGATCGGCTCCATCACCACTTCTACCGGCCTCAACTACGAGTGCGACGCCATCGCGGCCTGCGTCATCGGCGGCGTCTCCTTCGTCGGCGGCACTGGTAAGATCAGCGGCATCGTCCTGGGCGTCTTCATCCTGCGTATTATCTTCGTTGCTCTGACCATGCTGGGCATCGACCCCGCCATGCAGAACATCATCAAGGGCGCCATCATCCTGATCGCCTGCTCCCTGGATATGCGCAAGTACCTGGTCCGCAAGTAATTTTCATAGCTTCCCCGCGCTTCTTGCAGCCCCGAAGAACACATCCTTGTGTTTTTCGGGGTTTTGTGATAGACTAAATGGGACAAATTACGTGGAGGACGAACGAATGGCCGACTTTTCCAAGTTCCGCTCCTCCCTGGGGGGCTTCCACCGGGGAGATGTGGCGACATATATTGAAACGCTCTGCCGGACCCATGGCGCGGAGCTGAAGGAGCGCGATGGCCGCATTGAGAGCCTCACCGCCGCGCTGGCGGAGGCCCAGGGCCAGCGGGAGGAGGCCATCGCCCAGGCGGAGGCGCTGCGCCGCCAGGTGGAGGAGCTGGAGACCCAGCTGGAGGCCGCCACGGCCCCGCCGCCGGAGGAGGAGGAAGCGCTGTCCGAGGACGCGGCGGACGAGACCGAGGTCCCTGACTACCCCACTCTGGAGCTGGAGGCCTATCGCCGGGCCGAGGCCACTGAGCGCCTGGCATCGCAGCGGGCCCAGCAGCTCAAGCGGGAGCTGGTGGACTTTTTGGAGAACACCACCGCCCGCTACCAGCAGACCGGGGAGGACATTGCCGCCCTGGCCGAGGATCTCAAGCGCGGCCTGATGCGGCTGGAGGAAAACCTCTCGGAGCTGGATCTCCTGTTCCATGAGACGACGGAGCATCTGGAGACCATCACCCCCGCTGAACCGCTGGAAGTGGGATAAAAGACCGCAAATTGCTTTGCCCCCTGGCTCCATGGAGCCAGGGGGCAAGCTGCTGTTCAGGAGGGGCATTCCAAACCGCGCACAGGGCCGCAGCGGGTAATGCGAGCCCTGCGGCGTCTTGTCCGTGGGGAATGCGGCTATTTTTTGATTTCCCGCCGCTCATAGATGGTCAATGGGACGAGAAAGCCCGCTAAAATCAGGAGAGATAGGACAGTTGCCCATTCGGCGCCAAGGTATTTCGTAAAGAGGAACGGAACACAGGCCGCTGCGATTCCCAACAGGCCGAGGCCCAAAATCAGCGAAATCTTTCTGGGATCTTTCAGCGCCTTGGTCTTGGTAAAAGCCTCGGGCAGCGCATCCTCCCGGTTGACCAAAAGATAACCGCCCCCAAAAGAGAGAGCCAAAATGATCAGCACTGTGCGGAAAATTTCGTTTTCATCCATGGAATATCGCCTCCTGATAGGGAAATTACGTCCAACTGCCGATCCCCCGGCCCGATCACGTAACATCAGATCGCAAATTTCTGCGTTCTCCAATTGCGCGGGGAAGGGGATTCGCCATATGGAACCGTTCTGTTTTATTATAACAGATTTTGGGAAATACGTACAGATGCGCTCTTGGAATCATGGGCTTTATTTCCGGGCTGATTTTGTGTATAATAAAAAACAAGTTCCCATGGAGAGGAGGTGCGGGATGTACCAGGCCCTGTATCGGAAATACCGGCCCCAGACCTTTGACGATGTGGTGGGGCAGCACGCCGTCACCCAGACGCTGCGGACGCAGCTGATGACCGGGCGCATCAGCCACGCCTACCTCTTCACCGGCACCCGCGGCACCGGCAAGACCTCCTGCGCCAAGATTTTGGCCAAGGCCCTCAACTGTACCGACCTCCAGGACGGCAGCCCCTGCGGCCACTGCGCCGCCTGCCGGGCCATCGACTCGGGCAGCTGCATGGACGTTTTGGAGATCGATGCGGCCTCCAACAACGGCGTCGATCAGGTCCGCGCCCTCCGGGACGACGCGGTCTACACCCCGTCGGAGGTCAGCAAGCGGGTGTATATCATCGACGAGGTGCATATGCTCTCCATGGCGGCCTTCAACGCCCTGTTGAAGATCATTGAGGAGCCGCCGGAGCATCTGGTGTTTATTCTGGCCACCACGGAGCTGCAAAAGGTCCCGGCGACCATTCTCTCCCGGTGTCAGCGGTTTTCCTTCCGGCGGCTGCTGCCGGAGGACATCGCCGGGCGCCTCAACTATATCGCCTATCAGGAAAAGATCGACCTGGAGCCGGAGGCCTGCCGTCTGCTGGCGCGCCTGGCCGACGGCGCCCTGCGCGACGGCGTGAGCCTGCTGGACCAGTGTGCTTCGGCGGCGGAGGGCGCGGTGACGGCGGAGCTGGTCTGCGAGGCCCTGGGCCTGGCGGGGCAGCAGCGCACCGGTTCGCTGATGGAGGCCGTGGCCCGGCAGGACGCCAAGACGGCGCTGTCCCTCTTCGCCGGCCTCTACGCCGCCGGCAAGGACATCGCCGCCATGCTGGATGAGCTTTTGGCCCTCAGCCGCGACCTGCTGATTTTGAAGGCGGCGCCGGAAAGCGGCCTTGCCATGCTCTCGGGCGTGGCCTCGGAGCAGGAGGTGGACCGGCTGCTGGCGGCGTTCACCGCCGGGGAGCTGCTGCGGATCACCACGGTCCTCCAGGAGACGGCGGCTGGCTTTGCCAAGAGCGCCAACCGCCGCATCGACGCGGAGCTGTGCCTGCTGCGGCTGTGCCAGCCGGCCCTGGACCAGGACCTCTCAGGCCTCACGGCCCGGGTCAGCCGGATGGAGAGCCAGCTGGCCTCCGGCGTTTTGCCGGCGGCCCCGGCAGCCCGGCCCCAGCCGGAGGCGGAGGAGCTGCCGCCGCCCCCGGACGACTGCGACGCCCCGCCCGAGACGCCCCAGGCTGCCGAGACGCCGCCGCCCGCCGCGCCGGAGGGCTTCTGGCCCGACCTGGTCGCGCAGCTCAAGCGGGAAATCCCCAGCAAGTGCAAGGGCTTTTTCGCTGTGGAGGGGCCGGTGCGGCCCCAGCTGGAGGGGCAGCTGCTGACCCTGGTGGCCGAGAGCGGCTTCGTCAAAAAGGTAGTGGACATCCCGGAGGTGCTGGAGCCGGCGGCCCGCATTGCCTCGGGCCTGCTGGGCGGAAGCATCCGGGTGCGGTGCGTCCAGCGGGGGAAGCAGACCGCCGCCGGCGCGGACGATCCCATGCGTGCGCTCCTCTCCTTCGGGCAGGAGCATAGCGATATCATCACGATCAAAGAATAAGGAGTTTTTTCTATGGCAAAAGGTGGATACCGGGGCGGGATGCCCATGGGCGGCATGAATATGAACATGATCAAGCAGGCCCAGAAGATGCAGCAGGAAATGCTGAAAATGCAGCAGGAAATGGAGACCCGGGAGTATGAGGCCACCGCCGGCGGCGGCATGATTACGGCGGCGGTCAACGGCAAGTATGAGCTGCTGCGGCTGACCATCGACCCCGAGGCGGTGGACCCGGAGGACGTGGAGATGCTCCAGGACATGGTCATCGCCGCCGTCAACGAGGCCATGCGCAAGGCCCAGGCCGAATCCGCCGCCACCATGGGCAAGCTCACCGGCGGCCTGAACCTGGGAGGTCTCCTCTGAGATGCGACCCTTTCCCGCCGCGCTGGAGCGGCTGACCGAGCAATTCGCCCGCCTGCCGGGCATCGGCGGCAAGACAGCCCAGCGGCTGGCCTTCCATGTGCTGAGCCTGCCGCTGGAGGAGGCCGAGGCCTTCGCCCAGGCCATTGTGGATGCCAAGAAGACCGTCCACACCTGCAGCGTCTGCCAAAATCTCACCGATCAGGAGCGCTGCGCCATCTGTGAAGATCCCCAGCGGGACCACGGCGTGGTCTGCGTGGTGGCGGAGCCGCGGGATGTGGCGGCGCTGGAGCGCTCCCGGGAGTACCAGGGGGTCTACCACGTCCTCCACGGCGTCATTTCGCCGCTGAACCACGTGGGGCCCGACGACTTGAAGCTCCGGGAGCTGCTGGCCCGCGTGGCCCAGGGCGGCGTCCGGGAGGTCATCATGGCCACCAACCCCGACACCGAGGGCGAGGCCACGGCCATGTATGTCAGCCGCCTCTTAAAGCCGCTGGAGGTCAAGGTGACGCGGCTGGCCTACGGCATCCCGGTGGGCAGCCAGCTGGAGTACGCCGACGAGGTGACGCTGCTGCGGGCCCTGGAGGGCCGCCGGGAAATCTGAGCGCCGGAAAACGGCTTGACAAACGGCGGAAAATCCGCTACTATGAGGAAGCAAGGGCTTTTGCGACTGACGGAGTCGGTGGATCACCACCAGGGAGCAAAAGCTGATATGTGCCGGCCGTCTGGGCAGTTCTATTCGTATGGATAGGACTGCCCTTTTTGTTCCGGTAAACTACTTTGAGGTGAAGGATATGGACATTTATCAGAAGCTGGACGCCGCAGCGTACCTGCGCGGCAACGAGTATCCGGGCCGCGGCGTGCTGCTGGGCATGAGCCCCAGCGGGAAGGCTGTGCTGGCCTATTTCATCATGGGCCGCAGCGACAACAGCCGCAACCGCGTCTTTACCACCCAGGGGGACGACGTCATCATCCACCCCTATGACGCCAGTAAGGTGGAAGACCCCTCGCTCATCATCTACGCGCCGGTGCGCACCGAAGGGCTCCAGACCATCGTCACCAACGGCGACCAGACCGACACCATCCTCACCCACCTGCGCAGCGGCGGCTCCTTCCAGACGGCCCTCCAGACCCGCTGCTTCGAGCCGGACGCCCCCAATCTGACGCCCCGCATCAGCGGCATCCTGCACCTGGGAACGCCGGACTTTACCTATGAGCTGAGCATTCTCAAGAGCGCCGACGCCGCAGGCACCGGCTGCAACCGCTACTACTACGCCTATCCGGCCCTCCCCGGCCTGGGCCATTTGATCCATACCTACGAGGAAAACGGAAATCCCATTCCCACCTTCCAGGGCGAGCCCCGGCGGATCGACGTGCCTGAGGACCTGGACGCCTTTACCGAGACCCTCTGGCAAAACCTCAACGAGCAGAACCGCATCTCCCTCTACGTCCGCTACACCGACCCGGTGACGGGCCGGTACGAGAGCCGCCTCATCAACAAGTTTGGAAAGGATTGAGTATCATGCAGGAATTTGAACTGAAGTACGGCTGCAACCCCAATCAGAAGCCCGCTAAAATCTACATGGCCGACGGCAGTGAGCTGCCCATCACCATCCTCAACGGACGGCCCGGCTATATCAACTTCCTGGACGCCCTCAACAGCTACCAGCTGGTCAAGGAGCTGAAGGCCGCCACCGGCATGGTCTGCGCCACCTCCTTCAAGCACGTGAGCCCCACCTCCGCCGCATTGGGCCGCCCCCTGTCCCCGGCGCTGAAAAAGGCTTGCTTTGTGGACGACGTGGAGGGGTTGGACGAATCCCCTCTGGCCTGCGCCTATGCCCGGGCCAGAGGCACCGACCGGATGAGTTCCTTCGGCGACTGGATCGCCCTGAGCGACGTCTGTGACGCGACCACGGCCCAGCTCATCAAGCGGGAGGTCTCCGACGGCGTCATCGCCCCCGGCTACACCGACGAGGCGCTGGAAATCCTCAAGACCAAGCGCAAGGGCGGCTACAACGTGGTGGCCATCGACCCGGACTATGTCCCCGCTGCCCAGGAGATCAAGCAGGTCTACGGCATCACCTTTGAACAGGGCCGCAACAACTTCAAGATCGACGAAGCGCTCCTCTCCAACCTGGTGACGGAGAACAAGACCCTCTCCCGGGAGGACCAGCTGAACCTGCTGGTGGCCCTGATTACTCTGAAATACACCCAGTCCAACTCCGTCTGCTACGCGGTGGACGGCCAGGCCATCGGCGTGGGCGCCGGCCAGCAGAGCCGCATCCACTGCACCCGCCTGGCCGG